>OGWR01000129.1_pt1 | contig 62819 bp, 79 predicted proteins | sample 1576061 | NCBI WGS metagenome assembly OGWR01 (sample SAMEA3541511, study PRJEB24748) | human gut metagenome | biome: human gut; feature: human-associated habitat; material: faeces | place: China | collected 2012 | reverse complement strand
AATGATTATGATGCAGAGTCTACATCAAATCTCATTACATTCGATTATGATGCAGTCATTCAGCTCCCAAAAAGTTGCGAGCGAAGCTGGTGTCAGTTGTACCCCCATGCCTCCGCTGTGTCCCACGGGTAGGGATGCTCCCCCCTCCCCCTTGTGAAAGAAAGCACAATGTGACTCCTAAGGTTTGAAGTGTTACTCCTAGTAGTTGTTGGGTAGGTTATGGCTGGCTTGCGAGTGTGGTTTAAAACTAAAGAACTCACCATCAATGGTAATCAATAGCACTAAGCAAGTGCTAATAGTTACTACTAGCGTTCAAACGTATCCAAACGTTTTCAAAGGTTAACTAAATCATATACTTATGGTAAGCATGGTATAAAAGTGTAAATGGTTTAGCATGTTTACACATAAGTTCAACTTATTGTACTCATGCGTTCCAAAGGTACAAATGTTTGAACCATGATCTAAGTACCTGTAGTTCTTATGGAACAATGCACAGCATGGCTCTATAAGCTCCACAAGCACCTGCCGGCGCGCCTACTAGGTACAAAATCTTGAACTTATAGGATAACCAATAATCAATTATTTCAACTACTTACAGTTTGGCACACGGCTTGCTATATAAGAGGCATCAACGAGGCACAAGTCCTATTGATACGTTCTTTTAAAAGCTGTTGAGAGAGACGAAAAAGTTCTTGACACGAGTCGAGAAAGTCTTTAGAGTCACTTCAACAGCTCGGAAGTGTTCTTTCAAAAGTGCATAGCGTCTTTGTTGAGTACTTGCCTTGTTTGTGTCTGGAAACCAGAAATAGGCGAACGTTAAACAACTTTTTATGTTGTTCTTTGCTTGCGAGTGCTACGGCATTCTAAAGAGTAGTCGCCAGCCGGAAAAATGAGCAACGACGACACAACGAAAAAAGGCAAAAAGTACTTGACAAGCGCAACGACTTATGAAAGACTGCTTTCAACAAACTAACTCAATAGAGGCCGCCCCGAACAGTTGGAGACTGTCGGGGACAGTACCACAAGCTGCTTTACTGCCGCCGTGGGAACAAGAGCGCAGCCGCCTGAAAACGTGGGCTTGCGAGTTAGTTAGGTTTATACTACGGCACTAGCTTAGTGTGTCGTCCTGCTAGGATTGTAGCACATATACAAGTTACAATCATGCCAAGAGTTTAATATGACTCTTTGGAAAATCGGATTGCAGGTTTTGCGTTGGATGCGCGTAAAACTTAGCTCGTCTATGCTACCTTGTAAATTGTGCCTTGTGTGCGGTTTGCCTGTTAGTTCAAGCTAAGAAGTGCTCCAATGTACAGAAAAGCGAGGCTTGCTTATATACTCTTGTAATTACAGGTGCGACGTATAAGCAAGAGGACGGAACAAGCTGACTGGCGGCCTTGTGCATATGTGCAAGGTAGGTCGGGGGAAAGTCCTACTTACAGCAAGCCTATAGTCTACCGATAAACCGTAAACGATGTTGCAGATTTACAACCTAGCAACGTGATAAGTCGGCTCAAAGGGTAGACTGAAAGTAACCTTAGAAAAGTTACAGTCGTAGAGTATTGGCGTTAAAAGGATGCGTTCCATCCTGCGTTGGAAACAGTACAACGACTATAAATAATAGGTAAAGTGTTTTGAGTCTGTAAACAGTTTGACAGTTGCAGGGGAATGGTGTGCTTTAGGTGCGTTATGCCCCTGCAATCAGTCAAGTTGTTTCACAACTTTAGTTTGTCAAGTTGTTTAAATAAGGAATTGACTTATGCACGATAAGCCGCAAGGTTATAAGAGGCAGGCTAATGCTCTGAATATCTGTAGGAATCAGGGCATGAATAACCTTTACCAGACGGAAAAGGAAGAACTGCGCATTATTCCAGTTTGGAACAAGCGCGGGGAATGTATAGGCTTTAAGAACTCTCTTACAGGTTCCTTCATCAATCCCAACGATTTACCTATTGATGAAATTACAGGTTATCGTATTCTTCCCTGCATGGCAGACGTGCCTTTTCTGTTTGCTGAATATGGACAAAACAAGTCTGTATCCGGTAGGCATGGCAAGCGTATCAACATACGCAAGGTGCGTACTAGCGAACGTCCACACGCTAAGTATCGTACTGAAAACGTAGGTACTGGCGAGGATATGGACAAGCAAGACGGTTACGCTTGTGCCCTCGTGACTCTGGACAAGCCGCAAAAGGTTCGGCGTCGTGTTAGCCGTCATGCCAAAATCGTCGTGCATACGGAAGACGATTATATCATGACTTCAACACGGTCGTCCAGGCGTTTCCGTTGATTTATACACAAGAGCCTAGACAACTAGGCTTTTGCAATAAGGCAATGGATTTCACACGACTATAAACCTTTAAAAATATGAGGTATTACTATGAACGCCGCTATTGCTACGCCTATTGCTCCCGTCACTGCGGAAATTGCTACTGCTCCAGCTAAGATTACGGACTGGACAGAGGCAGACTTCAGGGCGCAGGTCAATGTCTTTGTGAACTCGCAAAAGGAATTCGTTAATGGCGTCACTCGTTGCACGCTGTACGCTGTTCGCGCTGCCATGATGAACAGCAACAACCAGCCGCTGAACTACATTCTTGGCAATCTCTCGGAAAAGCTGCGCCCGGCGTGGACTTCGTGGCTGTTCTACTTCGCGCCTTTCGCCTTGTCCGGGGGGAAGGATGCCAGTACCATCACGCTGGATGACGGGACGATCGTTGATCTTAAGTCGTCCATCAAGCTGGTCGCCAAGCGTTGTGATGAATTGTGCGACACTGCCGAAATTGACAAGCTCGCTCGTGATAAGGGCGGGAATGTCAACGACCCTGCGGGCATGATGCGCTTGTGCGACTATGTTATCGGTTCCCTGCGCTCCGCTCCGCGTTTCGATACGTGGAAGCGTGAAAAGTCTACCGGACGGGGTGACAAGCCCTTGACCGAGGAAGAAGTCATGGCGAAGTACACCAGCCTTTCCAACAAGTTGAACAAGTTGTTGGAACAGGCGAAGGCGTCCGGTGTTCATGATGCCCGCAAGTTCCCCGGCATCGAAGCCCCGCATGGTCTGGACTACTACATCCAGATTCTGGAAAATGCGGATGAAAACGACATGAGCGAAGACGTGCTTAACAAGGTGCGTCTGCTCAAGGGGGAACGTCTGCCCTTCACGTCCCTGCTCAAGATGGTGTCTAACTGCGATACCACAAACCTGTCTGCCGAAGAAGAATACATCTACAATACCCTGTTGAACGCCGCCGTTGAAAAGGGTATCGAACTCTAAGCCTCATACATTCACGTCACATTGAAGCCCCGATAGGCAAGTTCTTATCGGGGCTTTTGTTGTGCCATGAATCTAACAAAGGAGTAGACAACATGGAAACTGTCTTGCGTCCTGTCTATGATAACAACACCACGCTTGATTCATTCAGGGATGCCGCCCAACTGTACGATGGTCAACTGCTGACTTTCTATGAGGCACGTTTGCTCTGTCTCTGCATAGGTGCAGACCTTCAACAGATAGACGAAACCTTTCTGTTTAAGGACTCTGACGGTGTTTCGTGGTGGCTGTATGCTGAACCTGACAACACATTCACTGTACAAACGGAGTTGTAAACCATGCCAGACATCAAACAGTTTCTTTCAAGGCGTTACCTGCGCCTTGTAGACAATCTGTCAGAGTCCTTTTTACTGTCACAGTCCATTGTTACGGACTGGAAAACACAACGTCTGCTCGAACTCATGGAGCAAATCACTACCTGTATCATTTACAGGGAAAGTTCGCTTATTAGATGAGCATCTAAGAAACAGGCTGGACATCAGCTTGTTTCAAAGGATGCTTGTTGCATCCAGTTAAACCATAACTGTCAAGGCTACATCCTTGAAAGGAAGTGTTGCTAGATGGAAAAGGTTTGTCTCAACGCGGTGACGTGTATCCTTTGTCCTCTGTACGGCAGAACGTGCGACGGTAAACCCGAACAGCCTCTTGACGTACAGAACATTCCTACTACGGAAGAGGAGGACGTGCTTCACGAACTGCGCTTTGAGCGAGACTGTTGCTCGTTCTAGCATACATTCTTAAAAGCCCCGGAGTCTTTCGGGGCTTCCATAGGAGGTGTGCTTATGATTAACTCTAACTATAAAGCCATCGTTCATGGTAAGTATCTGTCTGAGAAAACCGGACGCATTAAGGGACACCTGTGCATTGTCAAGAAGTTCTACACCAAGACAGCTATGGTCAACTGGGCTAGGGAACAGATCAACATGCCGAACACCAAGCCCACTTGTGTACAATTCTTTGTCAAAAAGAATCATGTCTGGGAACTCAAGGCTAAAGTGCAGGTCAAGATTCCCATTAACAAACGAAAGAAACGCACCCTTATTTGGGGGGGTCAATATGTTTGAGATTCTTGTCATCATGCTGTCGTCATTCGGTCTTGGCTGTTGTTCCATGTTCCTGTTCCGTAGGTATCTGGACAGGAGGAACATCTTTCGTTCTTACTATGCACAGGGTCTGTTCCTCGTGCGTAACTGGGGGAGGCAAACATGAAGTGGTACACTAACCCGACGTTCTGGCTGTTCATCTTCTTCCTTGGCATGTGTGCCATCCTGTTGTCTGGTTGTGCCAACTGGTCGGTACGTGGACAAGCTGAGTACTCGGCAACCCAAGCCCTGATGAACTGGGCGTCGTCAATCGGCCCTCTCATTCGGTAGGATTACCAAATGTTACAACCATACCTTGACCGAATGGTTAGCAAACTGGCTACGGATTGTATGGCACAGCGTGCACAACGATTCTTTTACAAGGATTGGTATGCACAGAACTACAACTACTGTTATGACCACATCATTCAGCTTAGTACCGTTCTGTCACAGCATCCGTACATTAAAGGCAGGAGGTTTTTGTGGTGGCGTATTATAAAAAACATATTCGTGCTGGCATTCTATGCAGCACAGTCTTGCTTGCTGTCCTGCCTTCACTGGGCTATACGGAAACTGTAAAAGACTTCCGTGACCCAGAAGGACGGCTCTTTGAAGACTATCGGTACTTTCCCCCGGCACTGGTAGCCAGAGCTAAGGTGCTGTTCGATGAAGGCTACTTCATAAACACTGACCTGTACAAATTCATCAAGAAAGAGTACGGCTTTCAGGCGGCAGAGGACTTTCGCTTCTGGTGGATTCGTTCCGAACTTATTAAACATCAGGAAAGGTAGCATATGAACACTAACGAAACCCAGCTGCTCAATTCCATGCTGGCACTCGCAGCTCTTTCGGCTAACATCTCTCCCGAAGAACTGAAAGAATACGTCAATGTTCTTTCCTCTGACTCCAGTAAAGTCAGGAGCGATGACAGGTTCAGCGATGCGGACATCCTTCGCAGTGCGATGGGACTGCTTCGTGTGTACCGTGACGAGACCATCGCAAAGATGGTTCCTGCTGAGAGGCATCCTTTCTTGAGGAAGATTACTCCTGCTATAGGTGTGCTGGAAGATTGCATGGAGTACTTCTCCAATAAGGAGTAAGTACGATGTATACCTCAGAACAAGCAAGGCAAGCCTTCAATCTTTTGCGTGAAGCACAGGACATCAAGAAAGAACTTCAAAAGAAAAGGCAGCACATGGACGAGCAGGTGTACGTCAAGTCTCTTGTGTCTTTGGATGATACTATAGCTTGCTGCGCTCGCGTCATTCATAAACATCTACATGTAACATCGCAGGACATACTGCGCATGTGTAAGGAGGCAAGAGATGCTTTCTCTTCGGGACTTCAACGAACTGCTGTACCTCTGGTCGTTCTTCGCAATGGAAGCAAGATACTGCTACCGCTTCGAGGAAAAGGACGGAAAGAAAATCTTGACGAACATTGATCATAAGCGCACCAGACAGTGCCATATGAGGGCGCACGCAGTTGAGGCTGCGCTCAAGTGTCTCATTGCAAAATACCCTGCCCCCATACTGTATACGTTTGTGCATCCGCAAATCACCGCGTATCAGATTGCGTACTACATGCGTGACACGACAGAGCCTGAATAACTCAGGCGTCATATACATAAGGACTTCAACATGGAGGTAGACTACAAAGCTATCTTTGATTACATGCTCAGGTCTGGGCTCTGTGCTGAGTCCGACCGACCGCAGGCTATGGAACTTGTGGAAGACTGGCTTAACATCTACAAAGAAACAAATGAACAACAAGGAGATACATTTTATGGGAACACCTGTTGGTTCTGCTATTCTTGACAACGAGATTGTCAAGTTCTTTGAGGAACTGATTGAGTTCTACGGGCATGGTAGTCCGCAGGCTCGCATCATTGAGCGTGTCAAGCGCAGGCTGGAACTCGTACCTGTTGGTGATAAGTACGAACGCCTGTGCCCCACGTGCAAATGTCCTGCGTGTGGCAAGACCAGATCGCAAGCCGCTGCTATCGCTCGTGAACGTCAACGCCGGGGTAAATCCAAGTACGCTGAGCGTAAGTATCCCGGCATAGGGATGGAACTGTCGCAACCTGACGACGACATCCCGGTAAGGTCTGTCGGCTTCTCTGTCCTCGACATCGGAAAGGCTGAAGCTGATGCCATAGCCTACGTCATGGGCACCGCCCCTTCCAAGCTGGGCAAGTAGCACCTGCTACTGTACCATATACACAATGAACTGCAACCATCAAACAAACGGAGTATCTATTATGTCCATGCGCAACATCTTCAAGATTGTCCTTGATTCCAACGCTGAAGCTGGCAAGCTCGTGACCGCTCGCATTGCAGGCAAGGCTGCGAAGGAAGCCCTCTTCGCCAACCCCACCGTGTTGCAGGGTGTGCTCACGTCCTCCGCTGTGCTGACCGCTGCGTCCCTCGCTGACCCGGACACCGCTCATGGCAAAGCTCTGCACTACCTCGGACTCGGCATGACGATGGACTCCGCCGATGAAGTCCTGCGTGTGTGCGACGAGGCGGGCGTGTTCCAGATGAAGGGCACCGCCGAAGACAGCGCGACGGCTGACATGCAGGCCGTGGTTTCCCAGACCTTTGACTCCAAGCCTTTCCTCCAGATGCTCGGTGTTCTGCCCAAGTCTGACGGCACCAAGGAAACCAAGCCCCGGTTCTCCACGCAGGCCAAACCCGCTGGTGTCACTGCCAACGCCATCGAGAATCCCAACAAGGCCGAAGCCAAGGAAGAAGTCACCACTGAACCCGTGTCTGTGAAGGTCGGCCCCGAAGTGGCTACGCCTGTTCTCCTGCCCACCAAGGACGGCAAGGATGCCAAGACCGAGAAGCCTGTGCTGCGCTGCGCCTTTGAAGGTTGCGGCAGTGTCCTTCGCAAGGTGGCTGAACAGAAGCCCTTCCACCTGCCCACCGACAAGGACACGCAGAAGTACATCACCGATGACGAGCGCAAGCTGGAAGGCAGCTACCTCTGCAAGTTCCACCGTGACGTGGTGACCAAGGCCATCCAGAAGCGGAAGAACGATGACCGCATGAACAAGGTGCGGGAACAGCGTCTGGCTGAAGCCACCGATGAACTGACCAACGTGGAAGCTGAACTGCGTGAAGGTGAAAAGGCCCTCGCTGCCAGCGAAAAGACCATCAACAAGATCACCGACCCCATCATCAAGTCCGGCGCCGAGAAGGCCGTGGAAGAAAAGCGCAACAGCATCCAGAACCTGCGCAAGCGCAGCATCGCCCTGCAGAACAAGTGCAAGCAGATCTCCGAAGAGATCGCTAAGGCCAGCAAGTAACACACTGAAACTCACGGAGGTATGTAGTACATGAACAAAGACAATGAGATCATTCTCGACATGGAAGCGGCACATGAGCCGGTTGGTTTCGGTGCCAAGGTCATCGGCATTGCCAAGAGCGTGACCAGTTCTCCCACCATGCACCGGCAGATCGACAAGACCAAGGAAGCTGGTGTGGTTATCACCAAGCTCGCCGCTGGTCGGCTGGTTCTGAACAACGTGACCGACGTGATTGCGTCCGGCCTGCCTTGGGGCATGGGCGGGTTCATCAAGTCCAACCCGTTGAATGAGGCTCTGTTCAAGTTCAGCTTGGCTCAGGCTCTGTCCATCATGGGCGGTGCGTTTGTCTCGAACGTAGGTGAAGACGATCCGAAAGCTAAGTACTTCCTGACGGCCATCGACGCGGCCACACTTGCGTCTGTCGACGCTCTGCGTGAAGCCTCCGGCATTGAAGAGTTCATCATGTCCAAGATTCTGACCAAGGATGTGATGGACAAGATCAAACCTCTCGTCAACACCCATCCCATGTAACCCATAACAAGCAGGGCCGGGGTAACTCGGCCTTGTTTGGAACTAGGTTGCAAGTGAAAGGAGTAAGGCAGACACTGTCGTGTACATGAGAGCAAGCGCAACTGGTAGGTTGCAGCCTCCGCACAAGGTACGCTCCACCGAACGTGTAGACTTAGGGTGGCTAATGAATTGTTGGTTAGGTAAACGCTTTGCAAACTTGTGTATCAGAGTGAGGTGTAGAATCCTCGATGGCTGCTGATACTGTGCTCAATGTCGGCACATCAAAGCAAACTACGGATACACAACTTGTGTTTTGGGTCGAACACAGAGCTAGTGGATGACGCAAGTAACATGAGTACCGGCTAGCCATGCCGCGAAGTTGTTACTGAATATGGCAGGTAAGATAATCTAGCAATGTGCATCATGTCCTTCATAAGATCAACTTACTGACTACAAGGAGCCAGTCATGTTTGATATACTAGGAGAACTCATGGTGTCCAGCCCTGCAGTGCGACAAGTCTATCTGCATGGTGGTGCACTGGTGGTTGGCGTGGGACTGTGTGCTTTTACTCTGGCACGGTATAGAGAGTACAAGTATTGCAGACACGTGTTGACGGAGGAACTTAACAAGCTGTACTCGATGGGTATCATCATGAGAACTGTTGCGTTCACATGTGAAACCAGCTTGGTGATGGCTGATCTCATCGAAGCTATGGCTACAACTAGGAGTAGATGGTATGTCTTACACCTCGTTGTTCGGTCACTGCGAAGAACCCCCGTAAAAGAAATGCTGCTGGATGCCTTGCACGCAAACAAGGTACAACCTCTGACTGGACTTAAGAGGCTCAAGGCCCTGTTTACGTCAGCGTTCTAGCTTCATATCTTTAACATCTACTCGGGCTGAGGTTGGCTGCTCTCTGCTAACCTCAGTCCGTTTACGTATAAGGAGAAAGGTTATGCCTACATATCAAGACAAGATGAACTACTGGTCACAGAAAGATCCCTATGCTCCTCCTCGATTCCTTCCGAAGAAGTCACCTCAACTCACCGAAGAAGAGGTGGAAGAATGGAAGCTGAAGAACGCAGGTAACTTTATCACCTGCCCTAAGTCTGGCACCCGTCTCTTGAGGAGCAACTGTGGCAAACTGCTGATGTGTTATCAGCAAGGGACATGCTATCATGTGGACTACACCAACTTCGACAAGAACCTGCAACGAAAAGCATACGACTTCAATGGGTAACAGGGTTGAAGTGTGATAGGTGTAGAGTCAGGGATGTTCCTTGCCTCTTTCCTGTCACACTTTAACAAAGGAGAAACTTATGTTTCGTTTCCTGAAACCCCTTGTGTATGCGGTCATTGCCACGGTCGCCGGTTCCTTCGCCTACAAGGAAGGGAAGCAGGCTCTGTTCCCTGCCCCGGCCTCCGACCAGACCATCGACACCAAGCCGGTGGAAAACAAGAAGGACTAGTCTCCTTCTTTAAACCTTAACTTGGAGAGGTTGTCATGAGTGTTGATCAGGATGCGTTAGACATCCTATGTGAAGTCTTCGATGATAGGATCGAGGATGTCATGTCAAACCGTGACAACCTCTCCTACACTCTGTATGATGACGACGGCTACCCAGTTGGTGCTGCTATCTTTGACGAGTTCAAGTCTGGCGATCATGTCAGATATGTCTACGTCTACTGGATTGGGGTGCGCTACCGTGGTGTAGGTATTGGAGGACAGATACTTCGCACCTTGCACCAGCAGTACCCTGAACACTGGTTCAGTTTGAGTACACTCAAGTCGAACACAGCTGCTGTCAGATTCTATCAACACCTAGGGTATCAGATAACTGGAGACTTACCCGGATGTCCTAGCTTCTATCATCTCCAGCGCAAACCTGAAAAGGAGTTCACCTCATGAGCGGTGATCAGAACAACAACAACCAGAACCAGCAGAAGCAGAAGGGTGGCAACCAGAACGGCCCGAAAGAAGGCATCACCATTGCCACCTCGGTCAATCCTTCGCAGTCCGGTACCCTTGGTCAGCAGGTTCAGGGTGCCATCGTCACCGGCATTGGCGGTGCCATCGCTGCGTTGGCTTGCGCCGGTGTGCAGAAAGGGTTCGACTGGATTGTTGGCAAGTGGACTGGCCGCAATGTTCGCCCCGTCTTCAACGTGACTCCCACCGGCCCCACCACGGGTGGCTCCGGCAACATCATGCAGGAACTGCACACTGTTGCGGGAAGCAATCCCGATGAAGCGAAGCGTGTCATCCAGTCCGTGGCCAAACGTCTCGGTATGCAGATCGGCCAGCCTGCCCCTGCTCCCGTGACTGTTGACGCTGGTGTGGTGGAAATGACTCCTCCCACTCCGGCCCCTGCTCCCACCGTTGCTGAGGTTGTCCCCAGTGATGCTGCCCTCAAGGTGGAAACCAAGCAGCCCAAGCCTCAGCAGCAGAACAACAAGGGCGGTAAGAAATGATTACCCGTATCGCTGGGTTTCTGTTCTATACCTTGATGACCGGCCTGTGCGCCATTACCACTGTTGGTTATGCCAACGATGCGGTTAAGGCCCTTGACAAAAAGAACTAACCTCTAGCACATAGCAGGACTCATACGTACTAGGTGCGACTAGTCGCGTAACGGGGTCTTGTGTAGAGACAGCACCTCCACATAAGGTTGTCTTGTGTGGGTTGTGTGAGTCCTGCTATGCATCTAGGGATTAGATCAATGTGCTATTCACCTAGCGTTGCCGACGCAGTACAGTCATGTTTATCAAGTCTAAGCGTATACTTGTGACCATGACCTTTGGTACTCATCACGTTTCAACTCACGAGGTTTCTCATATGTGTAACTGCACTTCCTGCTTCTGCTCCATGTCTTCCTCCATCGTCATGCCCGCCCCTGTTCGTCCTTCTGTCAAGCGTGGTGCTCTGCTCCGTGCTGTCAGCGGCGAGAAGGTCGGTGACTTGTACATGCTGGTGCGTGAAGCGACTGGTGTGTTCGCCAAGGACGCCGCCGGTAACAACATCGGTGCCCCGAAGAATCTCTTCAACCTCGTCAACCTGACGAACGAAGGGAAGACTCGTGTGTCTCGGCCCCAGCGCAAGCTGGTCTGGGGACATGACGAAGTACCGATGGATGTGATCGAGCAGCACTTTGGTTTCCAGATGGTTCCTGTTGCTGACAACATCAGCAAGATCGAACCTCTGCTCAAGGGCGTAGGCATGAACCTTCACGCTGCCAAGATTCGTGAAGAACAGTCTGCCTTGATGTACCGCCTGTTCTAATCTTTAAACCTGCTGGCCCATGTGTACTCTTCTATGATGGTAGCTGTCTCTGTGTGAGACAAAGTCCTAACGAACATAGTGCACATGGGCTGGCCTCTTTGGAGGTTTGTATGTCCATTGATCTGAGTAAGCAATGGCCATCTCTTCTGTCTTATTATGTAGGCTTTCCTGCTGATGGAGCTGGTACCTACATCGAGAACATCTACAAACTGAGCAAGCAGAACAAGGCTAATCTGGCTGCTAAGCTCGGGCTTCCTGACACGCTGACTGTCGAGGAAGAAGTAACGGTTGATTTGAATGAACGCTTTGCGTTCTCTTATCAGCTTGTCTGCATGGTCATGCCGAAAGATAAGCAGCCTACGTTTGACGAGTTCATTACGAACAGAACGTCTAACCAAATGAAGCTGTCCAAACGTATCTTATCTTATGCCAAGACCAACAGCAACGTGACCGCGAAGATTCTCCTTAGCGGATTATATTCCAGCTCCTTCCGCTCTAAGCTGAACAAAGAACTGCCGAAGGTACCTGATGCCAGATCCTTTGTCAGTAACTCTGACTGTGCTGAGGCAGTTGTGATCACACATGACTACGAATACTACTCCGCCATCATTCAGAACATCTACTCTGAGATTGCGTCGATCAAAAAAGCGACGTATGGTTTCAGCATGGATATGTTCACGATGCTGTCGGCTGGTAGTAGCAGCAGCTTCTCGTCGTGCTTTACGGTTGGAAGGTTCAACAGTAAGGGGCCGCTTGACATCGCTCTCTGCCCCTTGACTGGTGTAATCTACAACCGCCAAGGAAAGAACATCACTGGCAGAGCTTGGGTTGTCTTTGACAAAGACTTCAACAAGTTCATCGTCATGAAGTCTTATGGCTTTATCGACGACGCCATCATCAAGAAGATGTGTGGTTGGTTGTGTGCCCTGCTTGATGACAAAGCAGACTGGTCATACACAAATGGAAACAGTGAAGATGTCTATCTTTCACTCGACTACAGACCAGAAGGCTGGTACATTGACCCTGTTCGTATGTTCTTCTTCTCTTCAACGTCTGACAAGATCAGGAACATTGATGTGCGAGGGTGCGTAGAAGCACCTTGTTTGTTGTGCGGTAAGTATCATACCAAATCAACAATCATTTGCAGTGACTGCGAAGAAACAAAGCTGACTAACTGCAAGAGGTGTGGCAAGCAGATGCTTAAAACGGACAGCAACAAGCTGTACCCCATATGTGATAACTGTGTGGAGAAGGTCACATTCTGTCCTGTCTGTGGTTCGATGATGCGGGAAGGCAAAGCATGTCCCAAGTGTGCGTGGAATAACATGTGCGCTATCTGCGGCACCAAGTCTGATAAGAAGCTACAGTGGATTGAAGACATCCCTGTGTGTGACCACTGCATCAGTATCTTGCACAAGACTACCTGCGAATGCTGTGGTTCTCATGGCTTGATGTATCCTTATCGTGGCCATGCTTTGTGCAACAACTGTTACCAGCAGTTGTCTTCACTGCTTTCGTCAACAATCAATGAAGCACAGGTTCACATCAAGGCCAGCATCTTGCAGAACTTTATAACCAGCAATCCTGATCTCAAGATTAGCTGGAACGTCAGCGAAGGAGACGCTAATGAGCATTGAGAGACTCAAGACAATCCTTCGCATGACGGATGCGGAGGTAATACAGAACATCGTTGGTACTCTGACGAGTTCCGACTCTGGGTACGAAGTATACACTGACGACGAGAACTTCGTCTTCGGTATTCCTACAACTGATACCATATGTCCTGTGCTTTTGCAGGCGCATGTGGATACAAGACGACACGCCTCGGTGGATGAACCCCTCATCTTGTGCACCGAGTACGGAGTCATTACAAATGCCAACGGTATCCTCGGCGGTGATGACCGCTGTGGTGTTGCTGGTATTCTGGACATCATTGAACGCCATACCAGTAAACCATTCGTTCTCTTCACAAACTATGAAGAAACGGGTGGCAAAGGCATGAAGGCTTTCCTCAAGACTGGCTACCTCGACAAGTTCGTCGACCATATTTATTGTGTCATTGCCCTTGACCGAAGGGGACACAATGAGTATGTATACTATAGCCCCACGTTACCGAGCAAGCTGACGTACTTCCTTGCCAAGCTCGGTTACTATGAGGCCAATGGTTCTTACTCTGACTGCTATGATCTTTGGATGAAGCATGACATCGCTCATGTCAATCTGTCATGCGGTTATGGTCGGCAACACACAGCCGATGAATTTATCTTGGCTGAAAGCTACATGTCTTCCATCCTTCGCGCTGATCGTTTGATGCAAATGATTGACGAACCCTTCCGTGTAAAGGAACGCTTCACGTACCGAAGTGGACACGGGTACTCGTCTATCGCTTACCCTATCCCCAAGCCTGCTGACAATGCTGGTCAGGGAACTGCTGCTCTTGAAATAGTGGGCAGTGAAGAGCTTGCATCTGACGATGGCCCTGAATATGTTCAAGGAACTCATATCCATTCCCCTGTTCACATGCCTCCTGAAGCGGTGTACGCATACTCTGTGGCACCGAAATGCTTCGTGTGTGCGCGAGACGACAGACCGATGGAGTATGATACCAAGAACAGTTTCTTCATCTGTGAAACGTGCAAGAAACAAATCATGAAACACTTTGACACAGTGACAGTCCCCAACGCTATGGCGTACTATGACATGCTTGAGGAGTCACGGGCCAAGAGCCGAGAGGCTAACAGGAATTTGAACAAGGCCAAGCTCAAGGCTAAGAGTTCTCTTCCTGTGTGTCCCGGATGTGGTGACAATCACCATGTCATCTGGTCAAGGAAGGACATAGGATTTGTGTGCACGTCTTGCTTTGAGTACCCTTCTACCGATGGATACAACGGTAAATTCTGGGTACGAGGAGACAAGAAGATCTTTGTGAAGACTGTGAATGGCAAGCAAATGGTACTGGTGACAGACCTTAAGGGTGAACACCTTCTGTCAAGTGAAGAGCTGTTGAAGAGCAGTAAGCTTCACCAGTGCGCTGTCTGCCATGAGCCTCACATCTCCTGCTCTTGTGAAACCATAGGCAAGACGAGAAAGGTAAACGTATATGTTTGCCCCTCTTGCAAACAAGAAGCCTTGGATACACTTCTCAATGACAACCTCCCTCCGTGGGACTTGGATTAGGAGGATTACAACATGATCGTACCACGTCGTCCTGAGATTTGCAATCCTTCTGTTCCCGGATGTGAACTCAAACTTCCTTTGTACACGGAAGAAGAACGGAAGCGTATTGAAAACATGATCGACTTCCCCGGTGAATATACCGCAGACGATTTTCGTTCTGCGCTTGACCTCTGCTTCAAGCGTAGCACGGAAGCGGAAGCTTTCATCCGTTCCCTACACGACTACACCCTTCGTTTGAAAGGGGTGTGGCATAGATGGTTGGGTGCTCTTCGTCCGACCGTTGTTCGTAAAAGTTAGCGTAGCTAACGCTACTTGTAAACCTTAACACGAGGTGCTTATGCGTAATCGTATCAAGCAGTTCTTTGGCTGGTTGTTCAAAGGTATCAAAGCCCTGTGGCAGATCGGTTGGAAGAAGATCATGGACTTCGTCACCAACATAGAAGCTGCCAATGAACTACTTGACAAACTGGAAAAGAATGATTACGTAATCATTCCTGAAAAGATGTCAAGGGTTCACAAAGCTGTCTCTCTTGTGTCTGGATGTTGTCACAGTTTCTTTAACAGATTCCTTAAGAGGACTGACAAAGGACACAAGCTGCTTGACATTGACATCCCTAAGAACTGGATGCGAGGGAAGAGAAGACGTTTAAGCGACGTTGAGCGGCTTGCTCTCTAGGAGAGGTTTTAAGCCTCGTTTACTATGAGGATGACCTATGAGTCATCTTTTAAATAAACGTGTCTTAGAATCAATCCTCGTGCGTTTAAACGGTATATGAACCATAACCGAGGGACGTAGAAATGTAATGCAAACAGAACACCAACAACAGTCCAGACATACTGTGTGTCTCTGACGTAAAGGCAAGACATGAACTCATGCTTAGAGGCATGGATGTATCAGCTTGTAACCATAACAGAGATGCAAGAGTATGACTGTCAGGCGAGAGGAGCTTGAGAAGTTCCTTGATTACGATGCACCTATGGATGTGCCAGTAAGACAAGCCTACTGTCCTTTCTGTGAACCAGACAAGGTAACCAGTCACGGCTTTGTTGTGACACGTAAGAGGAATGGATTCAGTATGTGGTGTCATAGGTGCCACACTAAATACTGGTACCCAATTAAAAGCCCATCATCTAGCGCGATCTTAAGTGAATTGCATCGAAGAGCAGTGGGCAACAAAGACAATGCCAGTGTCGTAACGAAGAAAGTCACTCTCCCGTCAGACTTTACAGCTGACATTCCCGCGTCAGGTTTGCTGTGGTTACGTACCTACGGCGTCAATGAGGATGAGATACGCCGGTATCATTTTGGGTACAGCCCCAGACTAGATAGGTTAATCCTTCCTGTGTTCCGGGATGGAGAGCTGGTCTTTTGGCAGGGCCGCAACCTTTCTTCAGACACATCCAGACCTAAGTACATGAACGTGAGATCACAAAGGTCAGATATCGTTCTGTTTGTAAATAACCAAACATCGAAGGTCGTACTCGTCGAGGATATTCTTTCATGTCTCGCAGTAGCTAGGGCCGGTGTGAGTGCTGTTGCTCTACTTGGAAGCTACGTGAAGATGGATCTTTTACGTGATGTTCTGGCGGACGCAGATATAGATTGTATAAAGGTCTGGCTTGATCCCGACAAAAGGCAAGAGGCATGTAAGTACGCAAAGCAATTGCGTGCACTTGGTTACAGTGCAAGTCCAATTGTGCTGGCACACCAAGACCCTAAGTGTTATAAACCCGAAGAAGTCCAACGCTTCATAGGAGGTGCGACATGTTCGGATTCGGAAAGAAAACCTACGATGGGCCTACGTGGAAAGACGTGTCCATCGGTGTGACCATCGGTAAGAAAACCATGAGCATCTTCGAGATCATTCGTAAGTTGTTCTGGAATGTGATCAACATCATCAGCAACGCCCGATCTATCTGGCGTACTTTGTGCAAGGCGGTTAAGGAGGTGTGTCATGCTTAGCTTCAACGATAAGGCTGTCTCCTTCGTACAGTCTTCTTCCTCCTCTGGTTACGACATACAGCGCAGCCTGTCTCGTAAGCGTAACCAGCTGTCGAACTTTTACGACATGGAGCTGGCTATGTGTGACTCGTGTGGCACGCTTTTTGCAGACAAGCTCAAGTCGATGCCGTGCCCTAAGTGTGGCAGCACTAACGGCAGGAGTCATTCGTACAACACTACGAGTCTTGGCTATCTTGATAACATCAGGATGAACTCGTTCACCTACGCTATGGCTGCCTAATAAATATGCAGACAGGTACTTGACAAGCAGGTATTTGATCTTATACCTATAGTACTATAGGTTACTTAACAGGTAAACCTAAAGATAAAACCTTTAGGTTAATATATTAAGTATCTTAATAAGTATCCTTGACTTTACTTAATTAAGTATTATAATATATCTAAGTATATCTTAGCCGTTACTTAACCTTACTTAAGTATATTATCTTAAATAACCTACTACGTAAATACCTTAATAAGTATATTATCCTAAGACTAAACCTAACTCTTAATTCATAAGTACTATAGGTAACTAATGCTTTGAACATTAAGACTATATTATTTCTGAATTAGAAGGTTGACCTTAACTCTTGAACAAGCAAGGCATTATGAACATTGAGGAAATCTCCCTTGTTTTGTTCTTGTTAAGCAAAGAAAACTTTGACAAGTATTTTAAATTCATCTTTGAGTTGAACCTTGAACTTGAAACTAAGAACTTTCTGAAAACAATTCAGGAATATTTCTCTGAATATCCTGATAAAGAAGTCCTTAGTGTTGAAGAATTACTTGTTTTCTTTTCAGTGAAGCACCCTATCCTGAAGAAGAGAACATCTTATTCTGCTTACCTTGAGCGTTTAGGTTCAACTGAGATTGATAATAAAGTACTTGAAGAAAACTTAAACCACTTTCTTGAGAAATATTTTGCAAGTGAGATGGTATTTAAGTTGACTGAAGTTCTTGACGGTGATTCATATTCTGTCCTTGACGAAGTACAGGAGATGTTATCCGAGTTCAATGAACGCAAAGTGAAGCTTAACAAAGATGAAGACCAACTATTTGTAAAGTCTAACTTGACTGAACTCTTACAAGAAGAAGTACATGAAGCTGGATTACGATGGCGCTTGTCCTGCCTGAACGAAAGCATCGGAGAACTAAGAGGTGGTAGCCTTGGTCACGTATTTGCTAGAGTCGATACAGGTAAGACATCGTTTATTGTATCAGAAGTTTCTAACTTTGCATCGCAGTTGAAGGATGATGAGGTTATACTTTGGTGTAACAACGAAGAGAAAGGCAAGCGTGTTCTCTTTCGTATCTATCAGTCAGTGCTTAAGTGCAACAAGACTGATCTCATAAACTATCCTACTGATGCAGAAGAAGAGTTCACCAAATTAGGTGGACACAAAATAAAAATCTATGACCAAGCTATCATTACTGTTGAAGATATTGAACAGTTGATGAAGACATATAACGTGCGTCTCTTGGTTATTGACCAAGGTGACAAGGTTCGTTTCTCTGGTGACAGAGATATGTCAACTGTCGATAGACTTAAAGCTGTGTACGGTAAGTTCCGTGAACTCGCTAAGTCATACGACTGTGATGTTATTGCTGTTGGTCAGGCGTCAGCTTCAGCCGAAGGGTTGAAATGGTTGAAGACTTCTGACATGGACAACAGCAAGACCGGTAAGCCCGGTGAGCTTGACTATGCAATTGGGATAGGAAAATCATTTGATGATGTTGACAATCCTGTTTGCAGTATTAGATATATATCTCTGTGTAAGAACAAGATGAATGAAGGTAAGCATGGCAGATATGAAGTAGTGTTCAACGCTTCATGTGCTCTGTATACTGACAAGGCATCAGGTAGCTTCTCCGAAGTGTCGAAGTCCGACGACCAGTCTCCCCAAGGTTCTGGCTCACCTGAGATCAAGTCCACCTTCAAGTCACTCTTGTCTGAGATATATGGGAACCCTAACATGGAACAGAAGTAAACATGTCCGTATTCACTAACAAGGTTATTGCTCAGGCTGATATCGCCCTTGAAGAATTTGTTGCTAAGCTGGAACAGGAAACTGGTCTTGCTCTGCGCGATCTCTCCCTCGTCGATATGTTGACTGCGCTTAAAGACTATACGAAAACTGCGGCAGCAGCTAACGTAGCCCCGATGTCTCTCTCGCTTGATGAGCCTACCGTGACGACCGAAGCTAAGTCGAGTAAGTAGTATGTCTTACTGTACCATCGACATCGAATGTTCTAAAGCACCGAAGCACATGCCTTGGACAATAGGCTCGTATCTGTGCTCTGTTGGAATCGAACGCCAAGATGGTACCTCAACTGTGTGGTTCTTCAATCCGAATGATAGACCACATGAAGAACTTCTTGCTGAAATCCAACAAGAGATTGACAGCGTTGATTTCTTGATTGGACACAACATTAAGTTCGACTTGAACTGGTTGAAGTGGATTGGTTTGAATGTCAAGGACAAGCCAGTCTGGTGTACGATGGTAGCTGACTATCTCATAAATGGCCAGCGCAAACTTGAGTACAGTTTGAATGCTGTTGCCAAACGCTATGGCTTAGGGCATAAGCTCGATGCTATGGCTATGTATTGGCAAGCTGGATACGAGACGGATGAGATTCCGTTGGAGATTCATGAAGACTATCTCAAGCAGGACGTACATCTTACACATGACGTGTTCAAGAAACAACTCCCGCTCATTGAGCGTGCAAGCCTTGGCAAGATAACGGAACTTTCTTTCCGTCTAACCCAGATCCTTTCTGACATGGAAGTATCTGGTGCAGCCTTCGACAAAGAAGAAGCTATTGCTTACTGTAACCAAACGCGTGAACAGGTTAAAGCAATGGACAAGACGCTGGTCGATCTGGCTGGTATTGACTTTACTCCCTCCTCTGCTTCACAACTCAGTGCTGTTTTATTTGGTGGTTCTTGGAAGAAAGAAGTTCCTGAACTTGTAGCTCGTCAGCTAAAGAGCGGTAAGTTTAAGATCACCACACGCAAGACTAAGATTGAGATTCCTATCAAGGGACTTGGCTTTAAAGTTCCAGACGGCTGCTTGTCTAAGAAGACCGGCTTGCCATCAACTGATAAGAACACACTTGATTTGTTAAAGTCTCGTGACAAACGCTCTGAGTCCTTCCTTCAAACACTACGAGATCAGAAGAAGCTGATGAAAGTAGTGTCCTCAATTGCTGGTTCTAAAGAAGAGAAAGAGGCAGGATTGATTGCTGTCATCGGTAAAGACGACAGGCTTCATCCTTCCTTTAACCAGTGCATCACACGTACAGGTAGACTCTCCTCTTCCAACCCTAAGTACCCATTGGGGTTGTAAAACTGGGTGAACTCATGGAAACCCTAACAGAGATTGCTGAGGGCAATCATGAGCCAAGCTTCAGTGCATGAACAAGCATATCATCTCTTAATCAATACATCCTTTACATATCAACAAATTGCTGATGAACTAAAGACTAGTACTAAAGTTATATGGCGAGTAGCTAAGAATAGACTTTCAGAAGAAGAAAGAAAAACACGTAAAGCCAAGAACTATAGACGAGCGCAGCTTGGTAAGTTAAACACTATGTATAACAGGAAAGGAAAGCACAGTCCTTTTTATACAGGTGGTATTACGATAGACAATGATGGTTATGCTTTAGTCTATAAGCCGCGATGGTTTTTGGGAACACGTGGAAACTCTAGTAAAGTTTTTGTGCATCATGTCGTTGCCTGTAAAAGAGATGGTATAACACAGGTTCCAAAAGGAATACACGTTCATCATGTTAACGGTGATAAGTTGTGCAATAAGGTTTGGAATCTAGCTTTGTTAAAGTCTGGTCAGCACAGACGTATTCATGCAATACTGAAGAAGGTGCAGAGACTAAGCGCCTATGAAGACATAGGACAGCGCCCAGCTTGGGTAGGCTTACTCTTTAGGTACTGTCTACTCTTGATGATATAGTCCAATTACCACAGTAATGTGGGAAGTATGTTTAGCTGATCGACATACAAAATTTGAGAATGGGCAGAACTTCCCCCGTAATGGTACCAGCCCCATCAAAACATTCTTTAAAAGCAAACAAGGGGTTATTATAAATCTTGACTTAGCTCAGATTGAATGGCGCATAGCCGCTGAGTTGAGTAGAGATCCTGTCATGCTTCATGAATTGGATACAGGTCTGGACATTCATGCTGACAATGCTATCCGATTCTTTGATGCTGGCCAGTATGAACGTGGCTCGAAAGAGTTTAAGAAAGTTCGTACAGCTGCTAAGACAATGTCCTTTCGTCTTCTCTATGGTGGTTCCGCTGAAGGTTTCTATCGAGACCAGCGTATGCCTGACTATAGCTTAAAGAGATGGAGAGAGATTGTTAACGCATTCTATGCAAAGTATCAAGGCTTGAAGCGTTGGCAAGACGAGAACGCACAGATTGCAGCCGCACGTGGATACTTACGTAATCCTTCTGGACGTGTGCTTACGTTCGATGAAGAAGTACGTAATGGTATTGAATCCGTTGATGTCAAGCAGGTAAAGAACTATCCTGTTCAGTCTGCCTCATCTGACATTATGTATCTAGGTATGGTTAAGTTCATAGAACGAGTAGCAGAACTTGGTCTCAAGGCTAACTTGATTCTTCAAGTTCATGACTCGATGGTATGGGATTGTCCTGTAGAAGAAGCAGAGACCCTGTGCCGTGAAGGTATCAAGCTGTTCCGTAGTTTACCTCAACTTGCTAAAGAATACTTTGGTTGGGATATTGTGGTACCCTTGACAGGAGACTGTGAAGTAGGGTATGACTATGGTAATACGAAGGAGATCAAGGAAGAAGAGATGGATAAGATCTTCGCAGATCTTCCTGCCTTCCTCTCTTGACAAATCTTCTTTCGTGTTTATCTTTCTTTTATACGCGCGTGAAAACATAGGAAAAGTCCATGTGGTTTATTTTCGATAGCATCGAACTGAAACATGATCTGGTGTCAAGGGCTGGTCGTACCTTTACTGGTTACGTACTCAAAGGAGAACGCAAGGGATATGATAAAGATCCCAACACTCCTTATGAAAAAATTCTCTTTGAGAACACTGCTACCACAGTAATCGAGAAGGGTATCGAACGTCCTAACTGTTCTATTGTGCAGTTCTTCCAGAAGGCATGTTCTCCGGGTGACATTGTCATCATGAAGTTCGTTCGCAGAGGTGGTAATATGTGGGACATTGCTTCCGTTGAAAAGCTCGGTGAGAGCAGAGATCTTCCCACATATGAACCGTTGACAGAAGAGCAAGAAAAAGCTCTCAAGTCGCAAGGCGTTGAAGGTAGCGAGGCCGCGTTGGCTGCTACCGGTGGAACTCCTGCTTGGGTAAGATAAGTTAGCTTAACTCAAAAGAGGCCAGTCTATTGATGTGAATATGTAACTTGACAACATATACATCATATACTGGCCTTTTCTTTTTAGGAGTGTTATGTACACAAACAAGTATCGTCTGCCCAAAGCATTTGAGGACGCCCTTCAACCTCAACCTTATGACCCTGTTGGTGCATCAGACTATAGTGCCACGTCACTGATTGATAGTCCACGTTATGTGCAGCTCTACAAGAGACACAAGCATGAGATTGTCGAAGACCTGATGGATCAATGGTATGTCTGGAGAGGTAACGCAGTACATCATGAGATGGAATCAGCTCTTTCAAAGAATCCAAAGTATCTGGTCGAACGTAAAGTCACACGCTTTGACAAGCCTGATGGAGGCGATGAGTCAACATACAGACGGGTCGTCGCAAAGTTTGACTTGTATGATAAAGAGACACAAACTCTTTCCGACTGGAAAACTTGCTCCGCGTATATGCACGGAAGCACTGGTAAGAAAGAATGGATTGACCAGCTCAACATCAATGCGTATTTCCTTGAGAAGGAGGGGTATCCTGTAAAGGATGTTGCCATCAACGCCATCTATATGGATTGGAGACCTCAATCTGGACGGTACAAAGATGACAAGTATCCCGACTTACCTTTCAACGAATTCAGGTTCCGCGTGCTGCCTCTTGAAGAGCGCGAGTCCTACTACAAGGAACGCCTTCGTCTACACGTGGAGGCCGAATCCTGTAGCGATGACATGCTGCCAGTATGCACTCCGGACGAATGCTGGGAGAAGCCTGCTAAGTATGCCGTTTACAAGGTAGGAGCAGCGAAGGCCACAAAACTTTGTGACACTCGTGAAGAAGCAGATGAGTACATTCGCCACAAGAGACTTGGCTCTGAGTACAAAGTTGAGTTTCGACCGGGCGAACGTACTCGCTGCGAGAAGTACTGTCCTGTGAAACAGTGGTGCAACCAGTATAAAAGCTGGAAAGAATCACAGAACAAAGGAAGTGAGTAATGGATGTAGTTCCTTGCACATGCACATATGACTGTGAGTACATACAGCTTCCTGATGTACAAAACTTAACCGACGAAGAGTTTTATAAGATACGTGGCTTTGCGTGGAGAGCCGTTGGTGTATCTTATGTGCATCTTCTTACCAACTTTAGGAATGAAAAGTACAGCATTGAACTCACCGGTGATGAGGGCTGTTCAGTAGCAGAAGTAGGTGAATACCTTGTCTACAACAAGAACTTGAGAAGGATTGACATACTGACTCCTGAACAATTCCAACAGTGTTGTGCTAGCAAGGAGGACAAAGATGCTCAAGGTAAAGTGTAATCCTGAATGGTTTGATGACCCAAATATCGAAGGTGCTGTGCAGTACTCGGATGAACAGTTCTCTGAGTTGTCTAAGATCTGGGCTGACCTAGGCTTTGAACTTCTTGTGCATAAACAGGAAGTAGATCCTTTGATTGACATCATTCAGAGAGACGAAGGTGGCCGTATCGTTGACGCCAAGACTATTGGTGTTGGAGATTGGTTCATGTTCGATCCTGAAGACAGGGATGACTGGTATGTTGTTTCTGATAAGGGGTTCTCAGAAGGATACGTTGTAGTGGAGGAGGAAGCACCTCATGCACAGTCTTGATTCAACATGGGAGATTCTTTGTATACCAGAGAAGTCAGAGTTTTCTGAAGAAGATAAGCAGCAACTGAGAAGACTTGCAAGTAAATGTTCAGAAGTAGAGGATATCTCTTTCGTTCATGACTTCGAGTCTGACATGAAAGTTGTAGTGGAATACTACAATGGCGGAAGTACAGTAGCTTCTGACGGATATCTGGCATACTGTGAAGACCTTGACATCCTGCTCTTCCTAACTTATAAGCAGTATGTTAAATTCTTTAAGGAGGTGAATGTGTAGTGATTAGATATGAATTGAAGATACCTGCCATCGTTACATATAGAGACAAGGGTATTGTCGATGTGCAACTTCGGTCTGGTATCAAGGTTACTTTGAAGGAAGACGACTTCGTTCGTTGCTTCAAAGTTATGAAGGATATCTCAACTGTAGAGGACTAATGCTTGACTACACCGCAATGGCTTCTTGCTTTGAATCAGTTTCTCAATGCTTTGTTTGGAGGTAACTCGTACACGACTCTGTCTACTCGTGCGTACATGGCACGTAGAGATGGCGGATGGAAGTGGCCCGCAAACATCCTTGATACTCTGATGTTCTGGCATAAGAAGTATGGAGGACATTGTAAGTATGCGTACTGGACTGACATGTGCAGATGGTATAACTTGCGTGTGTCCGAAGGCAAAGAACTTGGTAAAGTCAACGTACCACAAACCGACGAGTGGGTGTAATATGAATAAGCTTGAGCCGATGACTGTTGTGAAGCATTTCAAGAACAATCAGTATCTCGTACTTGGGGTTGCTAAAGATGCGAATCTTGACACAAACGAGTTCGTTGTTTATCGTCCCCTTTATGGAGATCGCAAGCTGTTCGTTAGACCTGTCGCTGAGTTCTTGTCTGATGTAGATAAGGAGAAGTATCCTGATGTGCAACAGAAGGAACGGTTTGAATACGTAGCACCTCTCAAAGATATCCTAGCAGCGAAGGCAACTGCATAGTGCTTAATCTTTACGGGTGGGGTAGCTAAGGTTACCTCACCTATAGGAGTAATTATGAAAGTATATCTTGTGCAGTGTGACATAGGTGGTTGGGGTCATTGGAGTACTATGGCTGTATGTGACTCTAAGGACACTGCTGAGAAGTGGCTTAAAGCAAACATGCAGAGACTCCTTGACTTATATAAGGATACCACATATACCGACGAGGATAGCTTTGATATAGATGAAGTAGAATTCATAACTGCTGATAAGGTGAACTAATGCAAGTGTATGTCCTTCTTAGCCATGTGTATAACCCCGATACAGAATGCAACGACACGAAGGTAGTTGGTGTGTTCAAAGAAAGAGTACACTTTAAAGACAACATTAGGAAAGCCATTGAGGAAACTCTTGGCATTACCTTTGAACTTCAAGCCTGTGAGTATACGAATGATTAAGAAATTCATTGGGACTATCTGGCGGTGTGTGGCTAATGTGTACTGGGGTATGATGGTTGTGTTTAACCTTCCTCTCTTTCTCGTGGACATTGCTATCCGCGTAAAGACTAGCACGATGGAAGACATACAGCGTACTATCCAGCTGTTTGAACAAAACATTCAAGACATTGCAAAGGCAGGTATCTAATATGGATTATCCTAGCTCGCTCAGCGTGTTCGGTCACGACGTAAGCGTAAAAGTTTTCAGTGACCCTATCGAGGTAGTGGAGGGCGGTCAGCAGACTGATGTTGTGCTTGCACAATATGATCCTCAGACGACTACCATTTCTCTGATGCATGTCCCGGACAAGCCGGGCATCGGTGGCAGTAACTTCGTTCATGAAGTTATCGAAGCCATTGATGTGCACGGAGACTTGAAGTTGAACCATACACAAATTTCCACACTGGCGTCTGGTTTGTATCAGGCGTTTGTGTCTGGGGAGGTAAACTTTGGACGAGCCAGTTATGAAACTGTGCCCGCTGGAAAACGGGAGTACATGCCAAGTATGTTCCAGTAAACATCTTGACATATACAAAACGATGAGCGGGATGTTCTTTGTTAAATGTTTTGGTTGTGGTTATGAATCTCCTCTTGTGGATACTGCTCAGCTGGCTAAGGTTATCTGGTTGCCTTAACAGAGGTAGTGTGCATATGTGAGATCTATAAAATCAACCTATAACAAGACAAGGTTTGCTTCTAAGTTTGAAGCAGAACTTGCTAAAAAGTTCGACGAGCTTGGTATCAAGTGGGAGTATGAACCTTGTCGTATTCCTTGGCAGCCCGCTGTACGATATTATAAACCTGACTTTAAGGTTACACTTCCAGACGGTGAGGAGTTCTTTGTCGAAGCAAAGGGATACTTTGATCCCTCTATGCGAAGTAAGATGGCTCAGATTCGTGAGCAACATCCAGACTTGGATATACGCTTCGTCTTCATGCTTGAAGATAAAGTTATCTCTCGGTCTACAAAGAACCCCACTACGTACAAAACGTGGGCTAAACGACACGGCTACTCGTGTTGGAAGCCTGATACCTTAGCTGAGAGTAATAGTACTAATGTCGAACGAAAGACTGATAGAACAGGCAAACATGGAAGCACTCGAAGAAGTAAAGGAAGCCATCAAGGACGCGCATAAACGCCACCCTGAGACGCATCCGTCTATCGAGCATTCTGCTTGGATTCTTAAAGAAGAGATGGCCGAGCTGAAACATGAGCTTTACAAATCGGAGAGATGGCGTGACACTACTGCGATTTGTGAAGAAGCCTGTCAGGTTGCTGCTTCTGCTATCCGCCTGATTGCTGATATGAAAGTCCGTAAGATGGAAGGATATAAGGAGCACGAACATTACCGTCACGCAGCATAAGCTGAGGTAATCTATGGGAGTCATGTGTTGGCTCAAAGATCACAACTGGGAAAGCACTGAAGTGTGGACTGGCACTGCGTATGACATCATCCGTATTGAAGTCGAACAGTTCAAGTGCTCTCGTTGTGGTAAGACAAAGAAGTCTGTCCGAGTGTTTGGTAAGTTGAGTAAGAAAGTAGCAGAAGATATTGTTGACAATTCCACAGGAGTGGTTAATGATAGATATGTGAAAGAAACTTCACCTAATGAAGTTATTACTCTTACTGATACAAAGGAAGACAAATGCAAGAAGGCAGCGTAAAAGCATATAGTACCGCTCTTCTTTATGCACTGACAGCTAACGGAAAGACAATGACGTGGCAAGCTCATGCGTATGAAAACGAAGACGGTACAGCCAGCATACTTATTCAGTCTGGTTACGAAGGTGGTGCTCTTAAGGAGACTACTCGTTCCTATAACTGTGGTAAGAATGCTGGCAAGAAGAATGCTACGACTGCGCTACAACAAGCTGTAAATGAAACTAAGTCTAGGTTCAAGAAGCAGCTTGATAAGGGATACAGGGAGAGTAAGGCCGAGCTGTCTGCTCTCCCTATTCGTCCTATGCTAGCTCAGTCTTATATAGATCATCAAAACAAAGTCAGTGACGACACGATCTATATCTGTCAACCCAAGCTCAACGGTGTACGTTGTACAGTTCAAAGACATGGTGACAAGATAACCTTCCTGTCAAGAACAGGTAAGTCATACGATGTCTTGCAGCGCCATAAAAAGCTCTGCAAAGAGCTGCTTGAAGTTATGCCTGATGGGTGTGTATGGGACGGTGAGATATACTGCCACGGTATGCCACTGCAAGATATAGTATCTGCTGTGAAAGCATACAGTCCTGCTACAAACAAGTTGCAGTACTGGGTGTACGACACCATCAGTGAAGAGCTCCAGTTTGAACGCATTGCACGTTACCGTGCTTTGCTCGCAGACAAAGATCTTAAAAAAGTTGTGGCTTGCCCTATTGACTATATCAAAGGAATAGTTAATATAAAGAAGAAACAGAAAGAATATCTTGCAGAAGGATACGAAGGACTGATGCTGCGTAACTACAGTGCTAAGTATCGGCAAGGTATTAGATCTTATGATCTTCTGAAGTATAAACAGTACAAAGATATTAACGCTAAGATATCAGGCTTTGTGTCTGATGTGAACGGTGCTATTATCTTTATGTTTAGGCTGAATAATGAACCTTTCTATGCCGTGCCTTCGTTTCCTTTAAAGACTCGACAGGCCATGTACAAAGAGGGAAGCGACAAACCTTTTAACTTTATAGGCAAGGTCGCTAACATCAGATGCGTAGAGTTCTCTAAGAAAGGTCTTCCCATCGGCAATCCAATTGTTACGCAGATAAGGTTGGATGAAGATGTTGAGCAAAAGGTAGCATAATGGACTTCTTCGATATAATCGACAAGGCGCTCAAGCATTCTGATGAGATTCCAATTCCTCTTCGTAGGAAGGATGAGTCTTACTGGGGCACATTACCTAGGATGTGTCGTCAATGCACAAACAGAGAGGAATCAACACCTCCTCCATCCTTGAAGAAAACAGGCATCAAGCCTTGTCAGTTCTGCAAGGTGTTCGAGAAAGCGTGTTACATTGCGTCGACAATGTGCAAGCGTGTTGCAGACCCTCTCAACTTTAAGGTAAAGAAAAATGAAAGACACAAAGTATTTCAAGGCAAAAGAATTTCAGTGTAAGTGCGGGTGTAACACAAACGAGATGAACCAAGAGTTTGTGGATAAGCTCACCCTTGCTCGCGAAATCGCCGGGATTCCTTTCGTCATTACTTCTGGATACCGTTGTCCTGCACACAACAAGGCTGTTGGTGGTGTAGCTGGTTCATCCCATACAACTGGATACGCTGCTGATATCAGTGCGGCTACTGGTGAACAGAAGTTCAAGATTGTTCAGGCTCTTATTACAGCAGGCTTTACTCGTGTTGGTATCGCTAAGTCTTTCATCCATGTGGATAGCGATCCTAAGAAGCCGAGTCCAACTATCTGGTTGTACTAGGAGCTGACATGAAGTTCCGTGCTCGTTACCGTGGTAAAGGAGCCAACGGAAAGTATGTCACAACTCAGATGTTTATCAACGCAACAAACGAAGTTGAAGCTAAGGAAGAAGCAAACAAGCGTATTCCAGAAGTGGTCAAGCGTTTGACTGAGCGTGAAGGACAGGATGTTGGACATGTTGTCTGTTGGAAGATTGAACCTCATGAACAAAAGAAAAGAAAGGAAGAAATGTATGTCGGTTAATAAAGAAGCTGTGTTGGAAGAAGTGCGTGCTCAGTTGGCTGTTGAGAATTGGGTGAAAGATGTAGCTAAGGAGAATGAAGCCAGTGACGAATACAGTCCTCGTTCTAATCGTCTTCTTCTTTGGGACTGCTTTGCTGATGAAGTAGGCAGACACGTTGAAGAGTACACTGTTCCTCAGTACGGTGACTTCCCTGATGACAATGTTGCCTCTTGGTCTGCTGATGATTGTATCAAGCAGATTCAGAAGTATGTGAACCGTATGGATTCTAACTCTCGTGGTGAGCTTGAAGCTACGCGTGACCTGCTCAAGATTGCACACTATGCTTCTCTTGTGTGGTGCAAGCGTCTTGGCTTTGAGGAAGCTCTTGCGGAAGTAAGGAAGGAACAGGAAGGACAGCCTGAAGTTCAGGAAGAGGTGCAGAATGGGTAAGGTATACTTCGTCTTCCAAGAAGAGTCTATTCTTGGTCTGCTTAAGAACTATGCAGCAGCTGGTAAGTTTGGCTTGCAGGACGTTGAGTACCTGCATGTGAAAGACAATGCAGACTACAGTGAGAAAGGTTCTGTCATCACAAAGGATGACGCTGTAGTCTATGTTGACTTTCAGCCTGACTGTGAACGTGCTCGCATTATTGCACATGAGCTTAAGTGCCCTATCCGTTGGTGTGATGAAGCTGGTCTTAAGATGATTGATATTAAACAAATCTTTAGGCTTGACCAGCAGGCAGCTCAAGCTGCTGTGGAAGCTGACGTTGATGCACCTTTTGCAGAAGGAGTAGAATTTAATGCCTAGTACGTATGTCTTTTATCATGAAGATGCTGACGGGCATTGTGCTGCTGCTGTCTTCAAGTACTCCTGTGACCAGAACGAAGAGCTTGACCTTCGCTCCATCAACTACGGGTATGACTCTGACAAGATGTTCGGTGATCTCGAAGCTGGTGCTCGGCTTGTGTTCCTTGACTTCTGTCCTACTGAAGAAGACCTCAAGGCTCTTCATGACAAAGGCTTTCCTATTGTAGTTGTTGACCATCACAAGTCTTCTGTGTGGGCTAAGGACTATGATACGACAGGTACAGACACTAAGCCTTACATCCGTGTGTATCACAGTATCTATCAGTCTGGTTGTGAGATTACTTGGGGAACCTTTATGGGTGAAGCCAAGATGCCTCCTGCTGTGTGGATGACTGGTAGATATGATGTGTGGGATCATCAGGCAGACGAACGCATTGTTCCTTTCATCACAGGTATGAAGCTCATCATCACCGACCCTGCTACGGAAGATGGTTATGAGTTCTGGAAAGCGTGCTTTGAAACTATCGACACTCTTCCTGCAGATGCACCTGACGAAGAACGTGCTAAGCGTATGAAGTGGGATGTAGTCCTGCAACTTATCAACATGGGTAATGTTGCACATATGTATCGCCTTGGCCTTGCTGAGGAACGTGAACGTAATGTGCACGACATGGTGATTGAAGGCAAGAAGTTCCTTATGGTGAACTCAAAGCTTTCTGATAGCTATGACTTCCCTATGCAGAAGCTTGATGATAGTTACTTTGGCTTTGGCTGGTACTACTGGGACGGAAAGGAATGGCACTTCAGTATGCGCTCTGAAGGTGATAACGACCTTACTACCGTTGCTGGTATCCGTGGTCATAAGAATGCAGCAGGCTTTACGATGTATGGTTTCCAAGACCCTAGCATCTATCTGAAGGCTGCTCATGAAAGTAATTGATCCTTCTGTCATAGTCTCTTTGCAATCTGCTCCACACTTCATCATGCAAACGATTGAAGACGCTGGACGTACCTGTTATAAATCAGAGGACAAAATCAATGCAACTTCCCATGTGGCTTTCATCGAGCGACTTGTTCGTCGAGGGCATGAAGCTATGCTCGAACACGGGTACGCTACTGCACACTTTCGGATTGACCGTGGTATCTCTCATGAACTGGTGCGTCACCGCCTTGCGAGTTTCGCTCAAGAAAGTACTCGATATTGCAACTACAAGGATAAGGACATTGAGTTTGTAAAGCCCAGTACTGAACTGGACGTTGACTCGATGAATGCGTGGGGTTGGCACATGCAAGAATGTGAGGTTGTGTATAACAATCTTATTAAAGCTGGCTATTCTCCACAAGTAGCTCGTGCTGTGTTGCCTAACTCCTTGGCCACTGACATTGTAGTTACAGCTAACCTTCGTGAGTGGAGAACTATCTTCAAACTTAGGTGTGCAAAGGATGCTCACCCAGACATGCGGTACATTATGCTACGGCTGTTGAGTGATATGCATAAACTCTTTCCACCTGTGTTTGAAGATATCTATCAGCTTTACAAGGAGGAAGTAGATGCGCTTGCTAGAGACCTTGTTTACATTCTTCCACACACGGAAGAAGATGGAACAGACGCCTGAGACATGCCATTGGTGTAAAGACTATCCTTACTGGGATTGTTGCAATGCTTGGCGTGACTATGAAGACTACTGCTCCACATGTAAAAACTTTAAACCTGCAACTAACGAGGATATAGAACATGACTAAGTTTGAAATTAAGGCTACCTGTAATGGCAAGGACTACAACATTGACTTTGAAGTTCCGAAGGATATCAAGCAGGAAGACTGGGATCAGTTCTCCAAGCTGTTGAAGATGGCTTGCCAGCAAATGGGTAAGTAACCCTTGACAAACTTCTAATAAGTCTTATACTCTTATAAGACACATCGTGTTACCTTAAACGTAGTTGTTAGCTACGTCAGAGACAGGTGGACTTTATCTCCTTGGCTACCTGTCTCTGTCCTAACGCTTAACTAACTAGAAGGTTGAACATGATGGAACAAGGCTCTCTTGCGGATCTCCTTACTCTCGCTAAGTCTGGTGACGACAACAAGCTTGGCGAAATGATGGCTATGATGAACGGTGGTATGGGTGGTCAGCAGTGGATGTGGTGGATCCTTATCATTCTGTTCGCTTTCGGAGGGTTTGGTAACGGTATGTTTGGACGTAATATGGCTCCCAATGGTCTGGACAATGCGAACCAACTCATCCTTGAAAAGCTGAACGGCATGTCTGTTGAACAGTGCGGTCAGTTCTCTCGTGTCGGTAACGGCATCTGTGATAGCACCTACGCTATTACCAATGCTGTACGTGACGCTCGGGACGCTGCTTCGGCGTGTTGCTGCGAAACCAATCTGAACATCGAACGTTCTACGAATGCTGCTCAGCGTGCCACTGACGCGCTGTCTCACCAGCTTTCCGATTGCTGCTGCCAGACGCAGCTCCGTATGCAGGATCTTGCTACTGGTATTCGGGAACAGGCTACGGCCAATCAGTTCCAGAACCAGCAGGAATTCTGTGACATCAAGACCCGCATGGCCGCCAACCATTGTGAAACGCTTGCTGCCATTCAGGCTAATCAGGCGGCGATCATTGGTTACATGACTCAGGAAAAGATCAGTGGGCTGGAACGTGAGAACGCTGCGCTTACGATGCAGCTGTCTCAGAATGCTCAGACCCGTGCTATCATTGAAGCACTGTCTAAGACTTCTACTACCACGCCTGCTGCCTAGTAGTTAAAGCATAGCTTGATAGTTTGGGGGAGCTACGGTTCCCCCTTTCTTATAAGGACTAAACATGTTCGGTGTTCCTTCAATCGAAGAACGTATTAAGAAAGCTCAACATAATGTTGACGTATATAAAAGTGAGCTTGATAGAGCGGTTCATAATGTTGAACGCTATCAAGTTTGCTTGAATAAAGCCATGTCTCGGGTAGGGGAGCTTTCCCTGCTGAAAGACGTGCGGGATGGCAAGCTCCTCGTACTCGATCTTGAGAGTATGGAACCTGCCCGCATCGCATTCCTCTAAGGGAGGTACGTATGGCCTGTGGTGGTAAGAAAAAGAAGAAAAAGGGACGCTAGGTCTTGACAACTTCTCGTTAATGATTATCTTATAATCAAGAGCGACAGTTGCGTGGACTGGCTGTACTCTGGGAGTGACCCACTGGTTGCATACACACGCAGAAACCCCTTGCAGGAAAGATCAAGAACTGCAGGGGGTTTTCTATTAGGGGAGTTACGATGTCGAAACTTACTGCTCTTGCAGAATACGTTCATACGTGGGCACCTATAGCCACGCAGCTATTAGCTTCTGACAATGACGCTGTTAAAATGTACGGTGTTAAGATTCAGCAAGAAGTGGACGTTAAGAAACGCCAGCTTGAAGCAGAACTTGGAGAAGCTAAAGCTATTCTAGGTATGACTCTAGCAACACAACCTAGTCAACAGAAAGAAGTCAGCAACCCTGAACTAGTAGAGCATTCGACTATTCATGGTTGTACAGAAACACAAGTTAAAACAGAATGCACTATCGAACTATAGATACAAAGAAACCCCCTTTGGGCCTTCGGGCTCTTAGGGGGTTTTTCTTTTGCCTAATTTTTATCTTCAGGCATATCAGCAAGTAGCTGTTTTATTTCATGCACACGTGAAACATTGACACCGTTCTTGAGGGACATGATCTCAGCAAACTTCTTGAAACCAAAGGCAGATGACACACAGATACCAAATGCTATCTGATACCAATCAGGCATAGTAGCAAAGGTTTCAAACCCATGTGTTACCCAGTCTGCTGTCCACGGACACCAAGCAAGAATAAGTGGCATAGAGATAACTACTGTCCAGAACTCGTCCTTCCATCCAGAGTTGTCGAGGGAGTCTTTCTCCCACGCAATATCTCCCACCACCCCAGACTTGTAGAGATCAATCTTAGCAGCAGCTCTCGCTTTAGCTACTTCGATCTTACTCTGCAACTCTACCTCTTTGAGTTTTTGCCTACTCGTGAACCATCCCACAACACCGGAAACAAGTGCTTCAACAGGCTTAGCGATTATGTCTAGCATAGTTAATCCCTATAGTCAAGACCTGACTGCTTAGCCACACGAGTAAGTTCCTTCATCAAAAATTCTCTGCGCTTCTGCAGCTTTTCCTTTTCTTCGTAGAACTTAGTACCCGTAGACTTGTTGTTCTTTTCATTCAACTTCTCAAGCTTGCGAACGCTATTCAAGCGAGCATTGATAGAATCATATCTACCCTTGAGCTGCTGAATAGTTCTGTTTTTGTTTCTAATCTCAGTACGTTCATCAGGAGAAAGAGTTGTATCTTTCTGTGCAAGCTCAAGTTCATTCAAGCCAGTCTGCATCTTATTCCGAATCTTGCTGTACTCATTAAGTGTATCACCATAGCCAACCTTACCGAAGAAAGAGTTAGCAATAGGTACGTTCTTCAACTCAATAGGAGCACCAGTGACAGGAGAAGTCAACATGCCGAGAGCCTGTGTGACTACTCTACCAAGGCCACCCATGTACGATTCAGTAAGATGCTGGATGGTTTCAGGAGACACATCAATCCAACCCTTCTCAACCTTAGACCCGAATGTCCAAGAGTTCAGTGTCTCTGCCACAGCACGACACCACATAGGATTAGTACCCCAGTACTTCTGGCTGTCAGGTACTTCACCCTTAAAGCTGTGCGTACTTTCAGGCATAAGAGCATAACCAAAGCTGTTCTGGTTGGCTACTACTTCACCGATAGGACGGAAGATAGTAGGCAAGAAGTTCAACATGGAAGCTCCACCAGTAGGATTGAAGTTATCAAATGAAGCACCAAAGATTTTAGCAGCAGCAGAGGAAGGCTTGGTGCGTCCGCTGATTACACCTTCCATTGCATTTGCAGCTACCCAAAAGATATTATAACCATAAGGCAATGGGATCTTTACATATCCACCATCACCAAAAGGTGCAGGTATAATAAAGTTACTGTCCTTGATGTAGTCAGGAATCTTATCATACTTACTCACACCATCGTCATCGTCACCCATAAGCCACCTACACAGTAGTGCATGTGGAATACCACAAGCTACTGAATAAGCCATGAAAGCAGCGGTTCTCTTTGCGTTGTTTGCAAAGCTGTCTCCACGCCTCCAGAGGTTACGCAAGATACGCACGTTACCACCGATGTTAGCAGAAGAGAATGCCCACAGACTGTTGAAGAGAGGAGCCCACGAACCCTTACGAGTAAAGTTAACTGTGATCTCCAGAGCTTCGTTAGCTGCACGTTGATGTGCAGTATCCATCATCTCTTGCATCTGTTGAGCTGACCAACCATTACGCTTAGCTTCCTGAGCAATATGATTGTCAAACTCTTGTGTCAGAGCAACGAACACAGAGAACCGAGTGGCATTTTCAGATACGTCAGAGATAGTATCCAGATACTTAAGAGCACCGTCAAGAGTCTTACGAAGGTTACCCTTCTGCTTTGACAGTTCACGTACATCCTTGTACATAGTCTTGTAGTCGTTAGCAAGGAACATACGAGTATGCCCACCAAAGTCTACAAAGTTCTTGTACATTTCCTTAAGGTATGCTGCATCCTTACCAGTATATTCCTTACCGTTCATTTCTGACCAGAGGAACTTAACCATGCGGAAAGAGGTAGCATCCTTAATGATACGCTGACGAATGTTGTTCTCTTTGCCAAGCAAGTTGTTTGCCTGCGCCTCAGAGATTACATTACCTACGTTAAAGATAGCAGTCTGAATATCACGAGGATAGTTCTTGATAGCGAACACAGGGTTATACGTAGTCAACAAAGCAGAAAACTTCTGAGTCATCTTGCGAATGAAGTTAATGACTGCACCTGTTTCAACAGTATTCTCGTTACGCAAAGCAGCAGCAAGAGCTACGTCCTTGATAGCAATACGAACACGGTTACCCTTGTCATCAATCACGTTGATGAACTTGTGCCCTTCACCTTCAAGACCATGTGACTTCCTCACATAGTAAAGAGTACCATCCCCCTTCTCAGACATACGGAAGTATGGCTGTCCCTTCTCATTCTTATCCGTAGCGATTTCCCACAGATCTTCGTTAGGAACTTCTCGAACGAGGTTAAGCAGACGACGAGACACATCGTTCTTCTCACCGATGTTTACAGTATCCATGATCTGCAACATCAAGTGTGTAGAAGGACTTTCTGCAAGACCTTCCCGCCCCTTCGCCTTCTTCAACAACTCCCGACCACCAACAGAAATACCAGCCTTTGATCTCTTATGTGCATAGTCAGGATCAAGATCGTCAATGAACTCTTCCCAGTTCTTCAATGGGACATAGTGCTTATAGGTAGCACGAAGCTTATCAGTAAGAGTCTTAGGTACAATACGATACTTGTCCAGCATGTCCAGATGGTATCTACCAAGCTGGTCAAACTGCGCAGCAATCTCATTCATACCCGGCACATCAGAGTACTTGTCAATGATAGCTTGTGCCTGCTGGTCAGAAAGACCAGAAGGAGACTCTAACGTATTCTTACCACGGTACCGCCTGTTGACTTCAGCGTTACGTTCCAACGCATGTCGAGCCAGAAGGAACTCGTCAAGGGCAGACCAAGTAGCATTCACTCTGTCCTGCTCAGTAACCTTACGACCAGCCTTACGCAGGTCATCAAGAGCTTCCTTTACAGCAGGAATATCAAGCTTACCAATCTGTTCACAAAGCGGTGCAATCCGCTGATTCATAATATCAGTGCGAATGCTGTTAATTCTATTCACCATACCAGTCATATGACGGTAGATGTTTGTAGCAGGAGCGATAACATTCTTACCAATCGTATCCTTAATGTACCTTTGCACAATCTGAATACGACGGTACTTGTCATACATACCTTCTACAAATCTTTCAAACCCAGTATGCGGAATGATCTTACCATCCATACCCACAGACTTACCAGTGTTCTTGATCTTAATCATACGGTCAGTCCATGTCTGCTGGTTCATCTGTGCACGCTTCCATTCTTCAAGATAGAGAGGAGGCATATCAGTATAAGTAGTATCTTCATCCACCATGAAGCGAACTTCAGGAGAACTGTACGCAGGAGTAGTATGACTGATGTTATCACCTTCAAACAAACAATAGCTCTGGGCATTGTTATAGTTAAAGGTAGTACCAGCCACACCCAAGTCTCTCAGCATACTAGAGATCTGCTTAGTGTTGTTAGACTGAGACACAAGGTATTCATATACATCCTGTCCAGTCACACGTTCAAGGTAACCCTTGTTCTTCATAAACTGAGTAAGTTCATTCTTGTCAAGGAAGACACCTATGTCTTTACCCAAGAACTGGATGTGCATACCATCCTGTGCAGGTATCTGCTGAGGAGGCATCTGCTTAAACAAACGATTAAGATGTTCTGCAACATATCTTTGTTCAGACAGAGGACGTTCCCAGTTCATGAACTGTTCAAAGGAAGGAGCATAGTTCTTATACACCTGTCCGGGAAGACCAGACTGCTTGTTGTTGAATCTCTTGTAGTACTCAGCAAGCTTCATAGGATTAGAGAAGTAAGTTCCCCAACCATATGGAGCAGAGAAATCATCTGCACCTACAAGGTCAACACGTTCGTACTGAGGAGCAACATCATTCAGAGCTGTGCTCATGTACGTAGCACGACCCCAGATAGTGTAGTTAGAAGAAACACCTTGAGGCTTATTGCTGGCAAGGTTCTGTGCAGAAGCAGCAAGGACATCTTTAACATCAGCTTCAGTAACATAGCCATCTACACCAAACAACTTCTGATACAACTTACGAATAAACTTGTACAAGTCACGAATGACAGGGAGTCGTTCAAGCAAAGACTTAGGAGACTCACGCTCAGCTATCCAAGCAATGAACTCTTCTGTACGAACAAGGTCATTAGCGTTCTCGTATGCAGGACGCTGACGTTCAAACTCTTTCCACAGAGGAGTACCATAAGCATCACGATAGACAGCAGCCATGAACCCAGTAAACTGTCGAGGAGTCATGATAGCACGCAGACCATAGTGAGCAACACCTTCGTGCATAAGCAGACGTACTGCCTGTGCCTTGGACTTTACTCGGTCAGCAAACACATAAATCTTCCCGTCACAGTATACTGCCTGCGGGATAGCTTTCTTATCTGTATTCTTAAAGGACAGATTAACAAGAGCATCATGCACAGCAGTAGGTACATTACTGTCAGTAACAGAAGAACAAATAGATACAACATCCTTTAGTCCGGGAAGCTGAGTCAATGTGTTCTTCATCCAGTCGTACACTTGCTGAGTAGCTTCGGCAGCAAGCTGGAAGTCTACTTCCTTTTCCTGCTGAGTGTACCGTTCAAAGGACTGGCGCTGTGTTTCAATGTTGTTACGAATCTGCTTAGACCGTTGCTCTTGCTTGTACATACGCTTAAGCTGTTCAGCTTCAAGGTCACGACGAGCTTGAGAAGTCTCTTGAGGGATAGCCTGACGCTCAGGGATGTTACCATCCAAAGCATTGTCATAGCTAGCCTTATCTTGAGCTACCTTAAGCTGTGCTTGGTATGCAGGAGAAGCTTCATATGCACGCTGCTGTTGTTCAGCAATCATGTTACGCATGTACTGGTCAGCAGCAACTCTATCAAGATCAACCTGATTGTTCAGAGCAGCAGCTTGTTCAAGAGCAACATTCTGCTGAAGAGCACCGTACCTTTGTGAGAAAGCATCAGCACTAGGCAGAGCAGCCTGCTGATTAGATGTACCCATCTGTGCAGCTTGCCAGTCAGCAAAGTCTGCATCCCACGTATAGTTAGGATCGTTGGTCAGCTTAGCTGTACTACGCAGAGCACGTGCATTCTTAAGCAAAGCATCAATACGTTCCTGTGTTTCCTTGTCTGAGAGATCCTTCAACTGCTTACGCAAGTCAAGTTCAAAAGGAACAGCAGGGTCAAGCCTATCTGCCTTAGCAAATAAGGCATCCATGTTCGTCTGAATCTCAGACAAGTCCTGTGAACGTGCAGCAGAACGAGCAAGGTTAACGGCAGACTTTCTAACTTCTGCCTTCAATCTATTTGTCTGTGCAAGCTCTTTATCAATACGAGCAAGCTCACTTGTAACAAACTCATACTGGCGATCATTGTATGGAATAGCATTCTGCAACAGGAGTTCAAGGAATACATTGTACTCACCCTTACGTGCCTGCAACTTAGACATATGTTCATCAGCACGATTGAGCTTACGCTGTACGTACTGCTGAGTATCTTGAATGCTGTTTATAATCTCAGTGTACTTAACTGGATCTTTCTTGAACAGAGCTTCCTGATACCTACGGTCATCAACAATCTGTTCAGCTGTAAGGTTGGTATCGTAGCCAAGATTCTTAAAGCGTTCTGTTACAGTTTCACGGAAAGCCTTACGAGCCTTCTTATCAGACTCAGAGAGATCTTTCTCAAACTGTTGCTTACGCTGCTTGATGTCTTCACGCTGTGCCTGAGCAAGACGTGCAAGCTGAGCAGCATACTTCTGCTGGTCACGTTCAAGCTTCTTAACATACGCATCCTTTGCTTCTTGTGTAGCAAGCAGAGCATACTTAGGAGACGTACCTGCACGAGCAGTAGTCAATTCATCCTTTGTCTTACGCAAAGCATTGACAATAGGATTACGAGCACGAGCAAAAGATTCTTCAGAAGCAGCTACAGCCTTCTGTGCTTCTACACGAATAGCATCACGCATGATGCCTTCACCCTTAGAAATCTGAGTGAAGGGATCAATCTTAGTTAGCTCTTCTTCAAACTTAGTCTGAAGTTCAAGAGGCGTCTGGTCTGGGTTAACATACGGAATGTCTGTCTTAGGTGAATGCTTGAACATGTCAACCATAACGCTAGCTCCACCAGAGGCAGAACCAACAAGAGCACCAGCAATACCAGCTTCCATCATACGGTCGAAGTCATCAGCAGTAAGCTGAGCACGTCCGTCCTGAATCATACTGTTTACTGCACCCAACCATTCCTGTGTGTATTCTTCTGCACCTTCACCAATCATGGCCTTGGGCAGAGACAACGCAGAAGCCTTGAGCTTTTCCTTAAAGGAACGTTCAACAGAGTCAGGTACTTTAACACCAGTCATCTTACGGAGCAGCTGACTTTCACCACCAAGCAGTGTAACCGCAGACTGCAAGATACCAGTACCAATATCCATGCCGGGGTTAGAAGTAAGTAGCCCTCCCTCAGCATAGTTACCGGAATAGTTCTCACCAGTGTTCAGTACAAACTCAGGAGCCATTGCACCAATCTGTGCACCAACAGTAGCGGTCACAGCTTTAGTAGCAGCAGCACGAGCCTCAGCTTCAGCAACACCAGAAGCTACAAGCTGAGCAGTCTTCTTTTCAATAGCACCAGACAAAGCACCAGCAAGTACCCTCTTACCCGCAGCAGCACCTACGCCACCACTAGCCAGAGACATACCTACATTCAACGTCTGTTCACCAAGAAGACTAGCAAAATAATCACCAAACTTCTGAATGCTGTCTACGTCTTTGTAAGATTCAACAGCAGCTTTCAGTTCAGGAGCTTGTGCTTCTTCTTGCTTCTGCTGTGCATAGAACATCAAGTCACCAGCAGTCTGTTCATGACCCATAAGGTCAGCAAGAGCAGCACCACCAGCAGCAACAAGAGCTTGTGTCTGAGGAATAGAACGAAGGAAACCCTTTAAATATTCACCATGTTCTGGCTTCGGTTCTTGATACTCAAACGGTTGAGAATAACCACCATAAGCAGGCATTTCCTGCTCAAAGGAAGAGAACGTAGGTTGAGCACTTACGGCAGGAGCTGCCCTTCTCGGTGCACCACTACCTACAGGAACACTAGTCGTAAACTGCTGACGTGGGTACGCAGCCTGCTGAGCAAGAACGTCTTGCAATGGCCCCTGCTCAGTAAGACCGGGAACCATCACAACACTATAGGGCTGTACACCAGAAGAGATAGGTGCAGCCTGTGCAGCAGCATACGCTTGTGCTGCAGAAACATCCGTATTCAAAACACCATCCAGTGCCATAACTAGAATACCTTTCTTTGGCCCATATTTCGATTCTAAGGGCCTTTAATTAGTTAACGTATAAAACCATAAGCACGAGCTTGTTCAAGAGCTCTAGCCTGCCTTGCAGCCTCAGCAGCGGCAGCTGTCTGTGCCTGCTGATCTATGGAGAGTTGAACAGCACCAAGCTGCTGGCCTCCAAAGTTGAAGCCAAAGTTATTGTAAGGATTACCCTGAACACCAGAGAGACCAGTATTGAAAGTAAGAGCAGGAACACCAGCAGGCATACCCATAGCTTGGTCAAACAAACCTTGTGTATTCTGTGCAGTAGGAGAGTTACCGTACACTACTTGTTCATTGAACGCATAAGGAATTGTAGTACGAGGGCCAAGCCTACCTTGTATAGAAGTCATACCAGTGTATGTATTCAGTGCAGCAACTTCTTGTTCAGGAGTCATCTGAGGCAGGATAAGATTGTTCGTAGCAGAGTCAATCGTAGGAGCCTTACCAGTAGCAACGCTTACAGCCTGAGCCCACTTAGATCTATCAAGCTTCTCAATGTTCTCCATCTGAGCAGCCCGTAGACGAGTATCAGCTTCAAGTTCAGCCTTGTACCTATCAGCACCAGCTTTAATACCAGCAGCTCCAAGAGTAGCATTAGCTCCCATAGAGGCAGCACCAAGCTGTGCGTTAGCACCGATGCCTGCAACATCAACAGCCTTCTTGTAGTCAAAGCCCTTCTCTTCACGCATCTTAGTCATTTCATAAGCGCGCTGTTGAGCAGTCTGCTGAGCTGCAACATTAGCTGCATAGGTCTGGTCAATCGTATTACCAAGCTGCATCAACTTAGCAACACCATCCATACCCATAAGGGGCTGCTGTCTACCTACTTCCTTACCATCTTTATCTATGATGATAACTTCCTTAGTCGTAGGATCAACAGTAACTTTACCATCAAAGTCACGGTATACAGTGTCTCTCAGTACGTTAGCAGTACCAGTAGGGTCACCGATAAGGATACGTTCACGGTTGTTAAGAATAGACTTCTTTGCAGACCGTGCTTGTTCATTAGCCTGATTCAAATATTCAGCAGCAGCTTCTTGTTCCTTAAGCTGTGCATCAAAGAGCTTACGTTCAGCGAGGAAGCGATCGTTGGTTTCTTTTTCCTTACGTTCGCTTTCCCACATCTGACGACCAGCATGTAGTGCAAGTCCGATAGAAGGCATTACACATTACCTCCAGTGAGATATTGCAGACCACGAGCAGCACCAGCCCAACTGTTCTGTGCCTGCTGATTATACATACCAGCAAGGTTAGCAGAACTACCACCAGCACTACCAAGACCAGAGAGAATAGAAGAACTGTTCACTGAAGGAGTAGCCTGATACGTTTGCAAAGAAGCACCCTTACGATAGTTAAGTGCCTGTGACTGACGAGACAGAGCAAGATCTTCAGCCTGACGAGAAGCCTGAGTTCTACCCATAGCTTCAGACAGTGCCTGCTGAGAACCCATACGGTTCATGTAGTTAGAGAAGGCACCAGAGTTAGCGTTGATACCAGCCATGCCCATAGCACGAGTATCCTGCTCACGCTGCTGTGCATAACCCGCAGCTACGTCAGCAGTAGCTTGATTCATAAGCCTGTCACGAATGACATCCTCACCTTCAGTGAGCTTACGAATAACAGACTTCTCAGTATCTCTATAAAGAGGATCAAGTTCTCGCTGTTGCTGGATATCAGCAAGACCTCTGTCTACTGCGTACTGTGCTTGTGCTTGACCTAGAGGTCTAAGCGTTTGAAGATCTTCCATACTATACTGAATATTCAAATCTTCAAGAGGCCAGTACTTTTCTTTCTGTCTCTGCCAAGCTTCGGAAGCGTACTCGTCCTGTTTCTCGATAGAGCCAAACGCAAGGTCAGCATACTTTGACGCTTGGTTTGCTGATTTAATGCCGGAGTAAATGTCGTACCCGGTAGCTGCAAGATTACCTACAGTACCAAGAGCACTCCATGTATCACCCCAAGACCAGTTATCAAAAAGTCCCATTGTTTATTTTCCTTGTATGTTTGGCTTACCAGCCACCATCATCGCCACCATCGTTCTGACCGTTGGCTCCAGAACCAGTGCCGTCACCAGCTTGTCCTTCACCGGTGCCTTGGCTATCGGAGCCACCATTGGGGCCACCGTTGTTATCTCCGTCGCCACCACTGCCTCCACCGCCGTCGTTGCCAAAACCACCACCGTTACCGTCTCCTCCACTACCACCGGAATCGCCATCATTACCGGTAGAGCCGTTGTCACCAGAGTCGTTACCGGCATCATTACCTTCGTTAGCACCACCTTCACCAGTAGTACCAGAGTCAGTACCTTCACTTGTACCACCAGTAGCTGTGCCACCAGCAGTATCAGATTCAGCAGCGGACGTAGAAGCAGCTGTATCAGCAGCAGTACTAGAACTTACACCGCCAATACCAGAAAGACCAGAATCATTTACACTACCAAAGCCACCAATACCACCGAAGTTACCTTGGGTTGCACCGTGTGACATAGCACCGCCACCTATGGCACCACCAACACCTGTACCAAAACCACCTTGGTCAGTACCAATACCACCAAAGGAACCAGTACTTGCAAAGCCTCCCTTGCTGTCTCCACCAAAGGAACCAGTATCCATACCAAGATCGCCAAGGCTAGCCATAGCACCAGCATAAGCAGAAGCAACAGGGCCGACCATATCTCTACCCCAAGAAGAAGTAGGATTAGCCATACCGATAGAGTTGTTTACAGCAGCGGTTGCGTTAGCTACAGCATTAGGACTCAAAGACTTAGAACCAGCAATAGCATCATTAATAGCCTGAGCAAGAGACATGTCGTTGATTGTAGCCATGTCCATGTTATGCGTAGCAATGTTGTTAGCGTAAGCTGCACCAATCTGACGACCAGTAATCTGACCAAAGGTATCTTCCATGACATCACGTGTAGGTTCTTCTGCACGTGCGTCGAAGGCATCAGCAAGCAAACCACCAATCGTTGGGCCTACAAGTCCACCAATCATTCCACCAATAGGGCCACCAAGTAAACCACCCAGTGCACCAAAGGCCATAGAACCCATCGTTGTACCTGTAGTCATACCAAGAGAAGCAGCACCAACCTGACCGACAGTACCAGCAAGACCACCGGGAATACCAGATAAACCAAAATTCAAAGCAGCATTAACAGGTGCATTCAAACCAAGAGCAAGTCCAGTCTTAGTAGCAGCATCTAATCCCATCTGACCAAAGCCAGACATAGCCGCATCCATAGCTTGCTTGTCAGTGAAGCTATGCCCCTTGTTAGAGGGGCCAGCATCATTACCCTTGCTAGAAGAAGTAGTACCTCCACCAAAACCATCTCGTCCGTCACCACCAGTAAACTCTTTACCTAGAGTAGTACCTTTGTTAGCCTTCTCTTTATCAGAAGACTGCTGATTAGAGAAACGATTCTGATTGTCATACCATTTGTTACGACTAGAGTTACCTTGATTACTGCTACCACCTATACCGTAGTTACCCAACACCGTTTGATATATAGGCAACATTGTAGTATACGTAGGGAAGTATCCGTAGTTGTTCATTTACTTCCACCTCCCAAAAGCCATAACATGATAGGCACTACCTAGTGCACTTGTCCCAGTATTAGAATGAACTTTAAACAAAGCTTTAGTCTTTGTTCGTTGTAAACACTGACACATACTAGGGTACGACCAGTTCTCTGGTGTACAAGATACACAAAAGGCTTCTGTAGCTATGAACTCAATTGGAAAAGTCCATGTTATATATTCTTCGTTTGTAGAAGTAAAGTATTTACCTTGTAGTACTTTACCATCAGGGAACTTAGCGTACCAACCGTTGGTGTCGTCACCACCAGTGATAACACCTTCTTTATCAACACGTGTATTAAGTGCATCAACCTGCTTTTGCAAAGAAGCAAGGGCAGCGTTAACAGACATAAGATACTCGTAGGTATTCCAGTCTTCTGTGTAGGGTACATCAGAAAGCTGTACTTGTTTTGCAGTAGCCATTACTTGCTTTCTCCTTCTACGAGTTCTCCCATACTTGAAGCAAGAGTAATCGAATGAATGTAAGCATTCGACTTAATTTCCACCTCAATAGTCTCACCTCTGAAACCAGAAGGAAGACGGAAAGGTTTAGAGTCTTTTACTTCTCGTGAATATTTAAGCTCGCCATCAACATAATAGTTAAACACTGTAGTATCCGCTAGTTCCAGCTCGTTCGTTTTACACCAACCATTGATTGGTTCATCATCCATGACACGGGCCGCGAGACTTGAACCTGTAAGCTTACCTTCCCAGATATGCTCGTTTTCTTTTTGAGACGATTGGGATGTCATCATGACACGGGCCGCGCTCAAATTAAACAAACCTTGTGGGCTAACATTAACTTTTGAACGCCACCTAAAAGATTTGTTTATACGAGAATCTGAAGCAAAGGAACACAAGCTATATTGTGTACCGTTCTCAAGAGGATAACATACATACAGCTGTGATTGTTCAATATCGTTATAGACAACCTTTGCAGATTGCGTAGTATAAACCATACCTGAAGAAATAATACTGTTATATACTGTACTATATGTATAGCTGTCTAAGTCAAAGATAAAACCAGCTGCTGTATCTGTAGGATTAGTAAAGAATCCATAGTAAGTATTATTTAGAAAAGCACCCTTCAATGATTCAGGATGCAAAGGTAGCCATTCATCCTGAGTAAGGAGCTTCTCTGTAATAAAGGTAGGACTCGTACTGTTAATTAGTACTAAACCATTCTGACTAGCAAAGATAACACCATTACGTGTATTCACAATAGAGTCAGCAGACACACAAGGACAGTTCTCTTGGATAGCTTTAATCGTAGGATTTGTTGGGTCTTGTACAACAATCAACACAGGAGCTGCTTCTGTACAAACAACAATCGTATTACCAAAAGAACCAAGACCTACTATAGGATAGTCAATCGTTACTGTATGTTCATAAGGCCAAGCATGGGGAGCATTCCAATCAGATACATAGACAGTAGAATCTTTATACGCTGCAAACAAACCATTCTGCAAAGAAACAAGACCTTTGAGTCCGTCTACTGGAGCATCCCAGTAAAGAGAAGGACAAGCCTCTCCTAGAGAGGTGTTTGGTTTAGTATCTCTGTACTCATACCAACCACCGGTATTCCAAGTAGCATTTACATTACCTGTAGTATGTGCATCGTTTACAGCAAACTCATCTACAAAACTATACAAAGCTTGTCCAGCAGATGTAACCTCAGACCTATAAATATAACAAGCATTTACACCTGCTGCTCTAGCAGCATCTGTGAGAGCTGAAACAGTAACCAGAACTGTTTGTCCGGGACGTACATCTATAGTACTTTTACCGTTAGCATCAAAAGATGTTACATAGGGTCTGCTGGATTTGCCCACATCAATAGTTCCGTCTGCCCATTTACGTACATAACATGCTACATATGTACGAGCTTCGATATCACCATTTCCAGTACCAGAAACGTCCATTCTACCGTAGCCCATTTCTGGTATACCTGTGTGATACCGTGCATTATTAGTAATGCCATTCATGTAGTCTTGATCTTTCAGAAGAGAACTATCTGTTACAAAGAAACCGTCACTATTCATATAGTAAATGCGGTTGTTCTCGTCGTCATACACAGGGCCTTTAGCTACACGTGTTTCGTAAGGCCACATCAACCAGTTATATGTCTTATTCTTCCACTTATATCTATAGATAGATTGAATATTACTCGGAATATACTGAAGAATCTCATCAGCATAGTGAGGTCGAAGCTCTCCACTCCACAGCTTAACGTCGAGAGCTTCCTGTGCAAGAGTAGCGGGTAAAAGCCGTGGAGCTATACGAGGAGCAATCCCGCTAAACTGTTGGAATGTTAGTTTCATATGAGCTCCTAAGCTACAATCTTAGCAAGCTTTTGATTTGCAAGCACGTCTGCTTCTGTATAAGAATCAATCAAAGCAATAAGATCTTGTGTTGAATTACTCAACAGCACATCTCGCTTTTCACGCAAGTACTTCTTACGTTCCTCATACTTAGCCAGCTTTTCTATATCAGTAACATCTGGTTCTTGCTGGTTACTTTGAGCTACGATAATAGAAGCTAGAGGGCGATTTTGCAACTTGTCCAAATAATCCATGTAACTATCAAACAACTCTTTGTTAGTCTGCCAAGTAGTCTTGGGAGTAACAGGTGTAGGCTTAGGCGTATCAATCATATCACCAATCTGAAGCCACGGAGAGTCGTCTATATTTACACAAGTAGGGGTGTCAGGAACAAGAATATCGCGTACAATGATATTGTTAATCTGTCCTTCACCGATAAGAGTAGCGTATCTATACATTACAATGCCCACGTACTGATTATAAGAACACATCCAACTTGACCTGCTCCAGCATTAGCAGGATGCGTATAGGAGTCATTAGTCCAACCGGGCGTAGCCCACTCCGCAGGTTCCATTAAGCTTCCTAGTGCACCGGCACCACCGCCACCGGCAATGTAGCCACCATATGCTGAACAAGCACCACCACCCGGAGCGTCACCAACAGAACTATTACCTTGACACTGACTCGTCGGATAGCCAGCACCACCAGAACAGTTAACACCTTCACCTGCTCTGCCGGGGTCACAGTAGATAGTCTTTCCACCAGCACCGCCATTCTGCAAATTACCAGAACCACCGGTGCCGCCAACGGCATTTAAACCACCATACCCATCTTTTCCGCCACCGCCACCGCCACCAGCAGATACGCTTACAGGGCCACCTGTTACAGAGGTACTTCCTCCAGCAATACCAGCCATAGAGCTAGCAGTTTGTGCAGCACCACCAGCACCTACTGTACAAGTAAGTGCAGTACCGGCATGAATAGTTCCTTGCCATCTTGATATGCCACCAGAACCACCGCCAGCACCGGAATAAGTATAAGTAACAAACATAGGCGGGTTACTAGAGTCAAACCTAGAATAACCTGTACCGCCAGAACCACCACCACCGATTGCAACAACATCATATGTTCCAGTATAAGGAACGTTATAAGTTGTAGATGAACGATAGGCTTGCCATACAGCAGGATAGGAAGTTACAAACCCAGTAGTCTTACTTGTGAACTTAGTCATATCCTCAGCATCAAGCTGCCCACCTTTAACAAACCAGTTGTCAATACGGCAGTGATACTCAGTGTTATGAGCAAGGGTATTAGCAGGGATTACACATGTAGTAGCATCTATGCCTGTCTCTTTAGTAAAGACTACAGCATTATCAGACTTACGATAAATAACTACACGAGTATATGAAGGAACGTTAGAACCAACACGAGGAGCATTTGTCCAAGTATAAGTCTGAGCAGACTCAACAGGAATTTGAGTCTGACCTTGCACAGGATACGTTTGGTTAGGTTGACCAGTATACTTATGCATAATAGTTTTTATAACTACACCATCTGTATCTCGTGCCCAACCAGTTATAGTTCCGGACACATCAACGAACAGTTTGTATACTCCATTCCATGATAAAGCATTAGCAGGAATGTTGTAAGAAGAATTGTATGCAACTTCTCCACTAGTCCATATAGGCTGCTGTGAAAAAGAATCAGCAGTTACACCAGAGTAGGCACTAATCTTCATCTTATCTACAGTCTGTCCCGTTACTGCGCCAAGAGCAATTGTCGTTGGAATGACAACAGAAGGATCAAGTATAGAGTTAGTGGCAGGAGAAAGAATTGTAGCTGCATCAAGAGATGCAGTCTGTCCATTTACCTGCAACAAGGGAGAAGACCATGCTGAATAGTACTTCTTATTTGTAGATGGGTCAGTCCAATAGTTTCTAAGTCTTACATAGTTAACTATTGCAGGATTACCGAATTCAAACCAAGCAGCAGTTGTCAAGGTACTAGTACTACTCGTAGAAACTTTTTCTACACTATTAATAGTACTACTAAAATTAGGGTCTGTAGATGTTTGACAATGATGTCCTGTCACAGTATAAGCAGGACTAGAAGTACCTTGCGTCCAAGCAATAGCAAATGTACCTTCATCAGTTATAGTCTTACCCTGTTCAGTAGTCCATACAGGAGCAGTAAAGGTAACGACTGTAGTTACTTCTGGACGTGGATCTAAAGAGACAACAATATCAGAAAGAGATTCAGAAACATCGTCTCTAATAGAAGCTACAATAGTTACCTTCTCATTCCAACGTACATCAAAAGATGTTGTTCTTGTTGTCCATTCAGGTGACGAACTAGTAAAAGTACCAGTCGGTATTTTTGTACCATCTGTGTAATGAACACCAAAACCTATACTATTTGGTGCAGGATAGTTGTTGTTGTGCGATGTAAACGCATCCCATTCAACTGTTACATGTGGACTAGTACCAGAAGTAACACGCAGAACTAAATTATCCCACCTATACGTAATATCAGAAGTAATCTTCTTAGAAGAAGCTCCACCCAAAAAGTCATAAGCCTCTATTACAAAAGAAGCATCACCGTTAGTGGCAGCATTCTGAGCATACTTAGGATAATTAGCAGGATGGTTCCATTTGATAGTAACAGCTTCACCAGCAGCGATATTGTTCGTCTTAGAGAACGTACAGTTCACACGACTTTTAATTCTATACTTAACTTCATCACCATCTGCATCAGTAACGCCAGAGAAATGTACTGTTACGGACTGTCCTGCATACCCAGTAGTAGGTACATCATGGACAAGCTTAGAGATGTCCGGTGGGTTGTTAGCAATGATGTTAACATTCAGAGTACCGTACCGAGATAAGTTACCAGACGCAGTCTCAGCATACGTAGTAACTATAATAACGTCACCAACATCACCAGTGAAAGATACATCACCAGTAGCCGTAGCATTCGTTGTAGTAGGCGTAGTTACAGGCACACGGATGAATGCCTCTTCACCAGTCTGGTTACCTACATAATAGAAGGCAACAATAGGATCTTCAAAGCCATCCATCACTGACGCAGTAAACGTATAAGGATACGTTGTACCAGAACGTACAGAAGTAGTACCAGTAACAACAGGAGTTTCAACAATTGTAGTGTTGAACTGGTGAATAGCATCAACTGTACGACGAGGCGTCATATTAGTCGTGTTGTCTGTACCTTCAATAGCTTGCTGATACGTAGACAACTTAGACACACCCAATTCTTCTGTAGTAGCAATCGTACTAAAGAAAGACTGGAGAGCACCAGCAGTAATACGCATCTCTACACGAGTACCTGCAGGCCATGCTTGTGCAGGAGTGCCTTCCTGCGCACGCCTAATCTTAAAGCCTTGCCTACCTTCTGGATTGTATACTTCAAAAGCTTCTACAATCTCTAAGGTATCATCACCAACAAGAGTAAGCTTAAACACATCACCTGAGTCAGATGCAATAACAGGAAACACAGAAGCATCTGCTACATACAGTACTTCTTGTACATCTGTCATTTTATAGGTAAGCGTAGAAGCAGCATTGTTTTTAAATAGAATAGCCATATGTTACTCCTACAGCTTCATGATAAACGCAAGTGCGTAGTAAGGAGGACGAGAATCGACAGCAGAAGCAGAAGCAGTATGTGCATGTCCGTTGTCTGTTATAGGGTGGTTATGCCCCTGACTCCCACCAGTAGCGCCAGACCATAAATCATTCCCACCAGACAATACAGTATTCCCAGCATCCCAGTTATCAGGATTACCTTGATAATGCATGTTCTGCATCCTGTGCGAATGTGAAGGTATCTCAGCTTCTGTAAGAGTATGATAACCAACTTGTACACCAGTACCAGCAACATTCACAGTAACTGTAGGAGTATACGAAAGAGCACCACCTGTGTTACCGGGAGCATAAGAATTACCTGCACCCACAATAAAACGATTACGCAGGTCAGGAGTATTGGCAGTGCCGTCGCAAAGATGCCATCCAGAAGGAACAGCATCAACAGCACCAGACCACATTGTGATGATCCCGCGAGGAATCTTTACATCAATAGCATCAAGAATAGACTGAGCAGTAAGGCGAAGCTCTACTGGGCTTCCAGAAGGAAAAGCTCTGGCAGTAGTGCCTTCCTGTGCACGAACCACAGTAAAAGTATCACCACTACGATTAGTAACTTTCATGATCTCAAGAGTACTGGTTGTTTTATTAACCACTGTCACCATGAAATAGTTACTACTTCCAGCATTTGGAAACAAAGCACCTCCTCCCGGAGAAACGACGATCTGCGAATCAGACACAGTTACTGAACTAAAGAGTGTCGTCGCCGCATTGTTTGCAAATTGAATTGCCATTTATGTCACATCCTTCTGGAGGGAAAGTAAGATTAGGCCCATACACAGGGCAGTCACAGTTACAGTCGTCAAGCTTGATAGCGTCTCCGACCTTGATTATGACATCAACTACAGGCCATTCATGATTAGCCTCTATGACTGTCGCATTCTCAGAGATAACATTAGCCCAAGGTTTAGACTCTGCTATAGCTTCAATCTCAACAGCACCAAGCTGACCAATTACCACAGGAACAATCATATCCGTCCCAGCTTCACAGAACCATGCACGCTGTATGATGTCAGCTTCAGTGTCATCCATATGCGTAATCGCTTCAATGGAAGTAACACCTATCTTACCTACAGTTTGCATAGCCTCCATGTCTGTGACTGCTTCTATTAGAACACCTCTGATAATGATATCAAAAGGAAGTTCATCCATGACAACACGAGATACTATATTAGTTCCTACATCTGTGATAGGAGTAATCTTATCTATATCTCTGTTAATCATGTAAGCATCAGCCCACATAGGAACTTCGTGAGACTGAAGACGAACAGTTGAGCTAGCTAGAAATTCTGCAACTGCGTTAACAGTTACATCAGTTGTCGTAATGACATTACCTTGTGTAAGCAGATCGACAATAACATCTGCATTAACAGCACCAAGCTGAAGGGTGCCTGCGTTTATCAAGGTAGTGTTGACAAGCATCCCGTTAATAGGATTCATGAGTGTCATTGTCTACCTACCTCAAATAACTTTTTACACCGTGGTGCTGTCAGTAATACGAATGCTCGAAGTCTGAGCACGGATGATGAACTGGTCACCAGCATCTACATCACGCGGACGTTCATCAAGCGTCTGAGGATTACGAATAGCACCCCAAGCCAGAACGTTACCGCCAGTAGCTGCATCCATGATAGCAACATGCGTCACACGACCCCAGTTAGAAATAGCAACCGGGAACTCAATAGCGTTCGCATTCTTCACTACACTCGCAGCAGGCGTCGTAAAAGAGTTGTTCTCAGCTTTGATACGAGCATAACCTTCACCAGTAACTTCATCCTTAACAGGGCTGTTATCAGTCAAACCAGTCGCAGACGTGAACAGAGCCCAGTACTTAGCCGGAGTGTTATAAACGGTACCGTTAAACACATGGGCAAGAATCTTGTTGTCAAGATAAGTACTAAAACCAGACATGTTATTTCCTTTAGAAAATTTTATGTTTAAGAGGGAGCATCGTCTTCGACTGAGCAACCCAAGATTTGTAAGCCTTAGACTTAGCACGAGAGATACCCGCACGGAACTTGCGAATATAGTAGTTCACAAGGTTAGGCTTAGACCAAACTCTACCGGACAGACTGTGCAAATAAGCAAGTGCACCGGAAGCAATAGTCTCAGCCCAGTCCGTATACAGGAACTTAGGAATCTCATCAGCTTCTCGCGTAGGCTTCACAGCAGCAAGCATATGCAAAGCTTCTGGAATGTCTTTCATAGGTACACCTACAAGATGCATCACATTAGGACTTTCCATATAGAAGTACTTAGGATACTTATCCTTACGCAGACGCCAATCAGGAGAGTACGAGTCAAGGTCTTGCCTATTTGTTTTCTCTACTTGAAACTGACGAAGTTGTCCTTCAACAGTGTCACGGATAGTAACAGTGACAGGCATCACAATCGTAGCATCTTTGTCTACGATATTGATACCATACTTAGGTTCATCCTTAACAAGATCTCCACAATAAATCTCTTGCTGCCAAATAAGAGACTTCTCACAAAACTCAATACATGCGTTTCGCAGAGCTTCTTTCACCATAGCCACAGGACAACCATGCACATCAGGACGCACGTACTTGAAGAAGTCTTCCCAAACAGCGTTATTCAAATGATCAATCATTGCTGGGCTGTGCCTCCCCAAGATTCGTAGGTAGCTCATCAATCTTTGGCATAGCAATTACAGAAGCATTATACTCCTGACCCAAAGACTGATAAAAAGACTGAACGCACTGTTGTGCAATCTGCCTGTCGTTTGCAGAAGTACTATCAGTACTGTACGCAAGGTACAGCATATAGTCTACAATAGGGCCACGATAGTTGCCTATAAGTTGCAGATCTTGCTGCATAGCAACATCGTCATCCATTTCTGCAAAAGAAACATATGGTGCAGAGTAAGCCATCTCTACATAGACATCTTTATCTTTTGCTACCGGAGGGTTAACAAGAAACTGCCGAGGAGTCTTACGATCATACACAAATTCGTAGACAACATCAGAAGGAGTAGTTCGTCTCCAGTCAGAGAAATAATCAAGATCTCTACGTTCTACCTGAAACACAGGCTCACCAAACGTAAAGGTATTATCCTCTTCCTTTGTAGCGTTACAATAGATGTCAATGAGAGCATAAGCATCATCAGGAATAGTCTGACGAATACCGGGGTTCAACTTCACTACGTCAGTTTTAACCCATACGTCAGGGCGCATCATGATCAACTTATTGATAGCATCATCAAGAAACTCAAGGTACTGGTGCTTTGAGAGTCGAACATAGTCCATATCATTATACAAAAGAGTTACTCTATTTATGATATCAGAGACTTTCATTATTACCCTCAAGTAAGCAAAATGTTAGACTAACTATTCTTACGCGGACGGCCGGGGCCACGCTTCACAGGCATCGTCAGCTGAATGTCAAGAGCATCAGCTTCCATCTTACCAACCTGCTCAGGAGTGGGAACCACTTCTTCCGTCCCATCAGCCTGTTCCTCAACATAACCAAGGAACGTATAGGGATACGTAGGAATGTGAACTTCAACAGTAGACTGCCGACCGAACTCATCCTGCTGTGTCTGATAAGACGTAGTGTACGCACGGTCAATGCATTCACGAAGCATGTATTCAGGAACAATCACTTCCTTACCATAAGGAGCTTGGAAGTTCTTACTGTTCACAGAAGCAAACACATAAGGGCCAGCAGAAGGATTAGAAGACGTATGAAAGATAACCCGGCACTTACGTGCAGTCGAGTCAACACCAGCGTGATCCTGTCTCCAATCCATCAACAGACGAACAGCGTGCTTACGAATAAGTTTGTTGTCTTCCGTCAACGGAATGTGCAGGCCACGTTCAAAGAGCATATCCCGAATCTGCATATCAGAAGCAGAGTTAAGATCGGTGTCAGTAAAAACAGGAGTGTTAGCCATAAAGAATATACCTTAAAATTTAGTTTGTAGAGCTAGGTGTAGCAGAGCTAGATACGAGAAAGGGGAGAACCCCAAGAGTAGTTGTTCTCCCCATATGGGTCAAGGCTTAGTACGCAGTACAAGCAACTTCAGCGCGAACCATCCAAGCCTGATTGAGAATCACGCAGGTCTGCATGGTCTTCCAAGCAACATGGGCACGCTGAGCGAGCGGGTCAGATTCAGTGTGAGAAGGATTGATGATCACCGGAGTCAGAGACTCAGCACCCTTCAGGGGCACCAGACCATAGGCATCCTTCGCAAGGAAGAGGATGGGGTAAACGTCAGCCTTGTTACCAGTGGTAGAAACCATCGTGTCACCAGCAGTATTCGTCTTAGCACCACCAGCATTCGGCCAGCTCTTCATCAGAGTGGTGAAGAGGTAACGCACGCCTTCAACAGCACCAATTTCATTTTCCCACGGAGACGTATTGCCATAGTCCTTCACGTCTTGGAAGTGAGGCATCGAGCGGATGTCAGCTTCACAATCGGGGTGGCAGACAGCCACGAAGCAGGGAGAGATGGATTCAGTGTAGAAGCGAGGCGTGGACTTAATGCTATCGGTCAGGAAACGAGCCTTCTGGTTCTTCAGCTTACGCGTAATGCGACGCTGCAGGGGCAGAGAGATAGGCGTGTTCACTTCAGCGCGAGTAGTACCGTTCGCATATTCAACGTTGGTACCACCGAGCAGGACACCGATACGCATGTTTTCAACAGTTTCCGCAGCCTGTTCACCCACGATCTGCGTAACCTGTTCCATAACAGGGGAGTCGTTGGTATCGAGCAGAACGTCGGTCATGGTCACGAGGTTACCATACTGATACACAGTGGCTTCAATGTCGGTAACCGAGAAGGTCTGAGCAGTAGGCGTAACACCTTCGGTCAGTTCCTTCGGCGTGGCATCAAGAGATTCAAAGCGACGGAACTTAGCGGTCTTCGTGCTCTTGGTCGGCAGGGGATAAGCCTGACCAAACTTTTCAAACACGAGGTAGGGAAGAGCACGGATGAGCATCTTAGCAACGACATAGACATTAGCCATCGTGCTAAGAGTACCATCAGTAGAAGAACTGGTAGCACCAGTATGCATGATAGTATTCAGAGTAGCCATTAGATATAATTCCTAATTTCAAAAACGAGTTTAGCGCGTCCTTCTGCTACGTTCATACTCACGAGCAAGTTCATCAAAAGACTTCTCACGAGGCTTGGCTTTAGGCTTATTGCTTATATCAATAGGTTCCTTGCCAGTACGAACTGCCATAGCAGCGAGCACTTGTTTAACAATATCTTCAGTCTCAGACGCAGGGTTTGTCTGCACCCGAGGAGAAGAAGCCCTAGTCATCTGTGGCTTATTAACGCCACGAGCAGACTTGTAGTCGTCCAGAAGAGAGATAACTTCCTGTGCTGTACCGTACTGATACACATACTTAGCGCCATTCTGCATCACAGGAGGCAGAGAGTTAATCCAAGTAAAGAGATCACCACTGTCCAATATCGCACTGATATCGGGGTGGGCAGCACGGATAGTACTGAAATGTTTATCCGCTTCGGACTGGAAGATCTGCTGCTGAATAGGTTCAACCCGAGTCTTAAGCTCAGTCTCAACGTTCTTCTTAACAGCAGACACCTTAGTGTCAACAAGCGTTTTCACTGCATTAGCAATTTCAGGATGAATCTCAAAGAGTTCCTTCACATTTTCAGGAAGTTCATCTGGATCTTCCTTAGTCTGCGCAGGTGCATTCTTCGCTTCTTTGAGTTCCTGATACTTATGAGACAGGTCTGTAAGTCTGCTAGCCCACAGAGTATTCTGTGCTTCAGCGTCACGCTTTGCCTTTTCATAAAGCTCTTTATAATTCAGAGGAAGCTCAGTGGTCTGTTGTTCATTCTGAACAGGAGCTTCTTGTTCTTGCTCCAGTTCTTCTGCAGGCTGAACTTCGTCGTCATCATTCTGGCTCACGACGTTTTCTTCTTCGGAAGGATCTTCAGGCTCACTCAGGAAATCATCAAACGAGGGCTCTGCCTTAGAGGGATCTTCGTAAGACTTCGCAAGTTCGTCGAAGGCTTCATTGAAATCTTTGTTGTTCTGATCGTTCATATTTTTATAACTAAGTTAGGGAGGGTTAATACCCTAAGTCCTAACTGGCTTGGCTCATGAGCAAGTTATCCGAAAGGGGCTCGCTCCCAAGTTCCAGTACATCCAAGAGCTTTTGTACCATACGTAGTTCACCGATAAGTCGGTCTACGTTATCTGTATTATCAGGACTTAGTAACTTACTATACCGTTGGCTTCTAAGAACCTTCAGGTAAGCAACTATATTTTTTTGTAGATCGGCGTTGGCCGTGAGCCTGAAGGATTTCTCCAAGCTCACACGCCTACCGTTAAGTGGTGTATCAATCATATTAACTCTGAGGATACGCTTGTTCAGGCTGACTAATTAGAGACATATCTTCACGAAGCTGTCTCAGACTGTCAATCAAAGCCGCAGGGCTAACACCTTCAGACCGTGCAGTCTCAACCATGTCGGTCATCCACTGACGTTCTTCCTGAGCTTGCTTCTGTTCTTGCTGCTTCTGAACTTCAATCTCCTTATCAGAGTACACCAAGTTGTCATCAGAAAGATCAAGGGCATCAGCAATCGAACGGATAATGTTCGGACGCTTAACAGTACCAAGGTCAACCTGATTGTTAGTGATCTGTGCAAAGTTAATCAGACTCTGTGCTCTGATTTCCTTAGCGATGAGAGACGAAGTACCACGAGCTTGAACAGCATAGTCACCCTTAATGTCAGAGTCACTATTGAACTTCATGTTCCAGTGATACATAGCAGAGATAAACGGCTTAGTGATGCCATCGTCAAAGTTCTTGACTTGATCTTTGATCGTAATGTTTGCAGAACCCATCAACATAGACAGGCCAGAAGCAGTACGACCAGCAGCACCAGAAGGTTCTCCCCACATCTGACGAGGAATAGAAGTAACTTCATCCCCATAGCTGCGGAAGAGTTCAATCATCCGTTCAAATTCAGTAGTATAACTGGGAAGCTGGAAGACACGGATAGCAGGATTAGCAGCATCAGCTCCTTCACCTGTACGCATCCATACCTTAAACGGATAGACATCACGAGGATCTTCGTCTTCCGACATAAGGTCAAGGTTTACTTCAATCTGAGGGCCAGCAGAGATAGCAGCGTTGTCCAGCATAGCTCTGAACGCGCTGTTAATCAGCTCCTGAACATCAGACATGATAGACGGAATACCTTCACCAAAGATAGAGGTTTCGTCTTTGTCATAATAGTAGAAGAAGTAAGGCCACTTAACGCCTTCCATAGGCATGAGAGACGCTTTAATAACGTGGTCACCAAGTACCCAAATGTTTGCAGCCAGTTCTACCTGACCTTGCATACGTTCAGGAATTTCAACACCCACCTGATTCAGATCATCAGCGTCCACAAAACCCCAGAACTCAAACACTTCATACTTCTTAGAGTGAGCAGCGTCAGCAACACCGCTATCGATTACATCACCCATAGAGGTAAGTTGGTTCTCAAAGTCTTTCTTCTGATAATCACCTTCAGGATTCTCAGCAACATAAGTAGAGATTACATCCCCATTGAAGTCTGATCTCTTTCCGAGACCAATGACATCGTGCTTATCCATCTTCCGTCGCTGAATGATGTATCTACATTCGGAGGGGCAAGTAGCTTCCATGTCCGGGTAGATATCCCATATGCGGACGTTTTCGATGAAGGGCGTGATGGAGTCATAATCACAGAGTATCCACTTCTCTTTGTCTCCATTCTTTTCCTTCTTATAGTACTGACGGTTTTCAGAGATAGAAACAAGAGGCCCTTTAAGAATACCAGTACCATACAGATTACCAGAATGCATAACATCTCGCATAATCTCACGGTACTTCAACTCAGCAAGCTGGTCTTCGATAACCTTAGACATCTTGCCAGCTTGATTCTTAGCTTCATCCTGCATAAGAACATAGAGTTCTTCAGGGCTAATCTGCTTACCTTGATCTTGAGAAACAACTTCAAGGATAGCAGCCTCTTTCTTCTTGCTGAACTGTGGCAGTGGTGTAGGCTCAATACCCCAGTTCTTATCTCCGTTCGCAGGGAACAGCAGGTCAGACAAACGACTGTCAACAGTCTTGACCTTAGTTCTTGTCATACGAACAAAAGCTTTACTACGTAGAGGATCCATACGTTCAAGAACTTCGGGAGAGTAGATACCTTTGTACTGACGAAGGGCATTCAACCACTTCTCTTCAATAGTCTTACGTGCACTGTCCGATCGGTCAAACGCTTCACGAACAAATGCAGCCAGACCTTGGGGCGTTTCAGACGCGCCTTCGGTATCTTCTGCACCGGAATCTTCATCTACCTGCATCTTGTCAGAAACTTCCGAGAGAAAGTCCTGTACATCTTTGTCTTCGGCAGAGTCGATTACAGTTCCAGAACCGAAAAAATCTTTTTCAGTCATGATTTTTAGTAGCCTCCAATCTGGCTAGCAGCACGATATTTACGTTGTGTGTTAAACAAAAACTTCTTCTCTCGCTTATGCACATACTCCATCATTGCGTACTGCAAGGCGTCATGAACGTGAGAGAACTCGTTCTTGACAGGAGATGCTTTGTAGAGAACACCATTAACAGTTTTAGATTCAGCATATTTATATTCTGATACGAAGCCTTTTCTTAAGGCTATACATTGAGGCCCAAGCTTGAATCTGCCCTTTAACCGAAGGAACTGTGCAACGGCTTCAAATCGAGGAGTCCAGTTGTTTGTTTTAGCTAACTTAGCAGGAAGATTACATTCTTTCAGTATCTCCATGCCAGACTTAGCATCGTTCATTGAACGCTGTGAAGTAGCAGGGTCACACACAACTCTAAAGTTATTTACAATCCAAGGATACTTAGATGTGATCTTAGGCCAAAGATGTTCTTCACAGAACTCTTTGAGAGAACAGTTGTCTGTGCAGATCTCATCAAACACAATAACTGTACCATCAGGGGCTTGCTGTGTGAAAGCAGCAGAAGGAGTCAACCCTTGATCCATCCCAATTACAACAGGCACACCACGAAGAGGAACCATCTCTTCATCAACATGGTGCTCAAGATCACTGTAATCCTTATAAACAGGTTTACCTCGTTTTACTTCACCATAGTTGTTAAGCACGTTGACGTTGATAAAATCTTCGTCTGCGCCCATACACATGGTTTCATAGTAACCTTCATCAAGGTTAGCAAGGTTTTCTGCTTCAGGATTAAGAACATACTTCCCGTCTACCTTAAGCATAGCTGGAGGTTGACGATAGAAACTATGTCCTTCTGGTTTGTCTTCCTCTGCAAGGCGATATAACCAGTGCTCAGTACTTACGGCGTTGTAGTCAAGTATAATGAATGGTCTGACTGGGCCGCCATCTTTCTTAGCAGGATAACGCTTAAAGCGTGTCTTGATAAGCTGAAAGGTACCTTCTGTAAGTTCAGATGCTTCGTTCAAATGAGCAGAGGTCACTTCCAACGAACGAAGCTTTTCAGCAGATCTATCATCATCGACAGCAATGAACACGACTTCCATATCGACAGACGTGCCATCAGCTAGAGGATACTTTATCCTGCCGATGATGGGGGTAGAATAAGTAATAGTGATCTTATCTTTAAACCATGACAACCACGTTTTAATGGTGGTTGACTTTAGGGCAGGGTACGTTGCGCGGACAACAAGGTGTCTGCTGTGCCTGACTCCATGTTCGTCTGGTTTCTGACGCATAGCATTAAAGAACGCTTGAAAGATACAACCAGAGGACTTGCCAGATCCTACTGGCCCCATCACAAACAGAAAAGGATTCGGGTCACGATGAATCTTTGCAAACGTGGGCAGGACTTGATAATCAATATCCATAACAGTCCTTACGCAGTTTCTTTCGCCAGATCCTTGAGTCCCGCAGGAGCAGTCTCTTCATCAGGGAAAGAGATGTTAACGTTAATAACTTCACCAGCATTCGGATTGAAATCCATAGCTTTCATCTTCGGCTGGTAGTAGCTCAGCAGTTCAGAGGCGATCTTAATCTTCTCTGTGCTGTTGGTCTTAGCAGACCTAGCCAAATGCACAAGTTCCTTGATAGGATCGTACCCAAATTCAAAGCGAAGACGACGAAGAAGTTCGTCTCCCTTGGTACATCCCTTACCATCAGGAACAACTACAGAAGGACTAGGCTTCTTCAGAAGGGGCTTTATAGAGTCTTTCTTCATCAAGGTCACCTAAGTCAGAGCGGTCAAGCAGGGTAGCTATCTTCTCTGCATATGTCTTTAAAAGGAATTGGAAGTCACCAGAAGTAATGTCTTCACGGATCTTACAGAACTCTACGATAATGAAACCAAAGACATCTTGGTCGTCAGACACAAGAGGAGTAAGAGCAAAAGACACAGCTTTGTGTGACTTCAGCAGTGTATATGTAGACATATCAAACTTACGCAGACGTTCAATGTTCATGATTACTTTAGGCTCTACACCAAAAGCAGCGTTAGTTAGATATGAGAAAGCAGACACAGGCAGGTTTAAGAAATCAGCTTGTGCCGGTTTAAGGCCGGGACGAACAGCTTCGTGTGTACAGGACATCTTTGCAAAATCAATACCAGACAGGTTCTGACACCCGTTATGAAACTGAACAACTGCAACTCTGTCTGCATTTAATTCAGACTTAGCATGTCTAAGCTTGGTAAGAACACGACTGTTCATATCAATGAGTGATGGAAAATCCTTTGCAAACTTTTTCGTCTTACGAGTAGCTACACGCTTAAAGTAAGTAGATAAAGTTGCACATGCATAGATAATGAATGCAGTTCCTCCCAGCATCGCAAGTGATATATAGTCAGCGTCTTTTACTAAGCTTGACAGACCGTTAACGATCCCTAGTAAAATTTGACTATCCATAACTTTTTCTTTTTATACCTCTTGACAAGAAGTCAATTAGTGATTATAGTATTTATGTATACTATAACCTATTATATAGTATAATAACTATATATATTTTGTCAAGGGGTTATAGTAAAAAAATATATAAAAAGTGAAATAAAATGTCGATACTGCTAGAAAAAGACCGTAGGAAATTAAAGTGGCGGAGGAATCCTATACTGAATGAAGACACACCTGAACCTTATAAGATCCCTAACTGTAGGTGTCAGGTAGGTTTGTCAGAGTGTGAAGTAGAAGGACAGTGGGACAGAGGTCTGTACACAAAGGGTGACCTTGTTAATGACCTGAACATCTTCTTTAACTACCTGCCAGAAAGTGAAGTAAGCAGAATGGTTAACGTCATGATCTGGTGTTTGTCTACTGGTTTAAAGAACAGAGGAGGTATCGACCTTAAAGACTTTGCAGTCATCACTGTTGAAGAGAAGACGTACAGCAGACCTTTGACACAAGTAACACGTGACTGCTTTGGTGTGTCTAAGCGTGTGTCCCGTGCACCTAAGAAGAGGTACTTTGTCTTTAGAGAGTATCCTCAGCTTAAAGCTGTAGTTGTACCTCGAACACCTGACTTCTTCCCCGGACATGAACGTACATGGTTTACATGGAAAGTGTCTGCAACAAACCATCCGTACTACTATGCAAGACACTGGCGTAGAGGTGCTTTGTATATGCAACAAGTCTTTGACAAGACCTTTGAGTATACAGGCTACACAGACGAGTACATAGAGATGGCACAGAGTAATATCATAGAACCTTTTGGTACAGAACGTGAGCACATGAACACAGTTCACCTTGGCTTTGAGACACCACCTTACGTCAAGGCAGCTTATACAGATGAACTAATCAAGGTACCCCTTAACTGTGTGTCAAGTAAATACTTTACAAGTAACAAGGTCAAGTACGATGTTATGTTTGGTAAGATGACTAAAGAAGAAGCAAGTAAACATCTTCTAAGTAAACCAAGACAACTAGCTATAGACAAGAAAGAAGACTAGACGCAAGAAGCCCCCGGCTACAACAAGTACTATGCAAAGCATAGTCAGGTGTAGTACGGGGGCTTTCTTTATGGTCAGAATTTCTTAGTTAGTCAGACTTAGTTCTTAGCAACAGGGGCGCTCGGCTCTATTTCACAACTAAGCTGCGCTTTCTTCTAATATGTCAGAGAGATGGCTTAAGTTGAAAGAAGGTTGTACCCCATCGGGTCTTTCCTTTCCTTATCCTTCCGGCTACGTTCACCTGTCCAACCGGCTTATCTAACCTATCAACCAACCTATCAACTTATCAAAAAGATAAGGATAGTATAATCATTCTTTTGCTGTTTGTCAAGGGGTATCGTTCAACTTTCTTAAGAAAAGTTAAAGAAAGTTTCACTCTATCGCATCTTCACTTCGTTACGATGCTCAAAGGGGAGGCCGGGCCGGTTACTAGTAGCTACTCCTGACTACTGTTGGTTACGTATGATGTAAGATGAGGGTAGCATGGTGAGTATACCTCCTAGACTTGTTCTGAACATATAGAACTATGAGATATAGAAATGATTATGATGCAGAGTCTACATCAAATCTCATTACATTCGATTATGATGCAG
>OGWR01000128.1_pt1 | contig 62914 bp, 58 predicted proteins | sample 1576061 | NCBI WGS metagenome assembly OGWR01 (sample SAMEA3541511, study PRJEB24748) | human gut metagenome | biome: human gut; feature: human-associated habitat; material: faeces | place: China | collected 2012 | reverse complement strand
TCATACGGTGAGCTGGCAAAACAACTCGATTTGCCGAAAGCTGTCCGTGCCGTTGCTGCCATAGCACCATCTGCTGCGGCTGTTATTACTTGTCTTAATATTTTCGTTCTGACATCACCTGCCACGAATAAACCTCTGGCTGATGTAACACAATCTTCACCTGCTATTACATATCCTGAATTATCAAGTTCTGCAATACCCTTAATAAGCTCTGTCTGTGGGCTCATTCCAACGGCAACAAATAATCCATTAACGTCAATGCCTGTATCATTATCAAGTATTATCCTCTCAAGATTATTACTGCCTTCCACTTTCTTTACTGTTCTGTTAGTGCATATGTGCACATTCGTACGTTCCTTTAACTTTGCAAGAAGTGAAGCCGCTCCACGGAATTCTTCCCTTCTGTGTATAATATATACGTTGGCACATATATCTGAAAGATAAAGTGCATCAGAAAGTGCTGTGTCACCGCCACCTACTACTGCGACATCTTTATCCTTATAAAATGCTCCGTCACATACGGCACAATATGATATTCCTTTGCCTGTATACTGTTCTTCATTCTCTGCCTGTAACTTTTTATGGCTACAGCCAGCCGCATATATTACGCATCGGGCTTTCTTAGTGCTTCCGTCTGATAACTCTAATTCCCATATGTCATCAACAGGGGTAAGTCTGGTAACATTATTATCTTCTATTGTTACTCCAAGCGAAAGTGCGTGTTCCCTGAAACTTTCGCCCAGGTCATAACCGCTTATTGCTGGAATACCAAGATAATTGTCTACTTTACTGCTGTCAGCTATCTGTCCTGTTCCCATAAATTCTTTCTCTATAACATTAACTGATAATCCAACCCTGACAACATATATAGCAGCAGATAGTCCTGCCGGACCACTTCCTATAATAATAACATCTGAAATATCCGTTAGATTACTCATAATAAATCTCCATTCCTATCGCACTGAACTACTATTTATTCGCTTCTTCGCCGTGCACAATGCCTTCTTCGCCATACACGCCGGCTTTTCGCCGTGCACAACGCCTTTTTCGCCGTGCACGTTCCATAAAGCAAAGCTTTATGGAACTGCCGGGCTTTCGCCCTATCGTAATAAACTATTAACCATCGCTTTGTGCAAGCACAGCAATGGTTAATAGTTTATTACGGCACGGCTCAATGCTTTATCATATTATTCTCAGATCTTCTTTATTTGATACATTGCCTTCAATATGGAATGAATTAAGCACTGGTTCATCTATATTCATAAGTGAAAGTATCATATAACTTGCTTTGCTGTCATATGCAAGTCTCTTATCCTCATCAGATGGTCTTGATGGTGACTCTGGATGTGAATGCCAGTTGCCAAGAGGAACTAAACCATTAGCTCTCATATCTTTAACTGCTGCTAACTGTTCCTTAGGATCCATTGAAAAATGCTCATTGGAATGGTCAATATTAGTAAGAAGATATATCTTTTTTATGTGCTTATCTCCATTTTCTATTGTTCCTCCAATAAGACCACAAGCCTCCTCTGGAAGATTATTCTTAGCATATTCAAGTATTGTATCAAAATCACTCTTATTAAATGTAATCACTTTGTGACGCCTCCTTATTGTCATTATGATTGGATATAATTATTAGTGGTCTTCACAAACTACCTGCTCATAATCAATAAGTTCTGTGATAGTTGGATGCTTTCCACATACAGCACAGCCATCAGTATCAGATGGTAACTTAATCTTATGGAATTCCTGTGTTATAGCATCATATGTAAGGAGATGACCTGTAAGTAAATCCCCTACACCAAGTATATACTTGATTGCTTCCATAGCCTGAAGGCTTCCGATAACACCACCCATAGCTCCGATAACACCAGCCTGCTTGCATGTAGGTACTGCATCCTTTGGTGGTGGATTTTTAAATACACATCTGTAGCAAGGTCCTTCTCCCGGAACATAAGTCATAAGCTGACCCTTAAATCTGATTATTCCTGCGTGAGAGAATGGCTTCTTAGCCATTACACAGGCATCATTAATAAGGAACTTAGCTGGGAAATTATCTGTTCCATCGATTACGAAATCATAGTCCTTGATAATATCCATTATGTTATCACTTGTAATGAATTCTCTATATGTGTTAACTGTTACATCTGGATTCATAGCATTAATTGTCTCTTTAGCTGACTGAACCTTTGCTTTGCCTACATCTGCTGTCTGATGTATTATCTGTCTCTGAAGATTACTAAGATCTACCTCATCCGCATCTGCAATTCCTATTGTTCCAACACCTGCTGCTGCTAAATACATAGCTGCTGGTGCTCCAAGTCCACCTGCACCTATTATAAGCACTTTGGCATTAAGAAGCTTCTTCTGTCCCTTAGCACCAACTTCTTTTAAAATGATATGACGTGAATAACGTTCTATCTGCTCATCTGTTAAAGCCATATATACCTCCTTTTAAAGTAATTCTTACTTGAATCTGATATTTTAATACTATCTTGTGACATTATAGTTAATGACATTATTATAATTGTCTCTGTCCGCCACCCATAAAGTATAAGAATTCAACATTATCACCATCTTTTAACTGGTATGTTTCTTTCTGGTCTCCTGGAATGAATTCTTCGTTGATTGAAACTGTAACATATTCTGGTGTTTCAACATTTTCAATTTCAAAAAGCTTTGGAAGTGTAATTCCCTCTTCATATTCTTTCTTTACTCCTGATACTGTTAACTGCATATTAAACCTCTTTCCTGCCTCTTAGACATAATTATTTTTTATTAAAATTAATTAAATATTAGCATCTATCCAGCTTGTAAGTTCATCTTTTCTGAATACGCCTGTATGTCTTGCAGTTTCCTTTCCATCTTTAAAAAGAACAAGTGTAGGTGCTGCTGTTACTTCATATTCAGAAGCTGCATCTGCATCAAAGTTAATATTAACCTTGTATACCGAAAGGCTTTCTGCCCTCTCATCTTCCACTGTTCCAACAACTGGTGCAAGCCTTTTGCAAGGAACACAACTGTCTGAATAAAAATCAACAAGAACTGGAACTGAACTATTTAATACCTTCTCTTCAAAATCTGATAACTTTATTCTCTCAGCCATAAATCTTCTCCTTATTCTTCAACTTTTTTAACAATGAGTGTATATGTCTCATCATTATTATTAACAAGTTTAAGGATTTGATGTCCCTCATCTTTAATACTTCTTGGAACATTAGCTACCGGCTCTCCGTCATTCATACGGATTGCAATAACTTCACCATCATCTAATTCATCGATAGCAACCTTTGCCTTTACAAATGTAAGTGGGCAAACCTTATCTGTAATATCTACTGTATCGTCAATCTTAATTCCTTCAATCTCCATATTAGTCCTCCTTTTTCTTAAACCGTATAAGTTCAAAAGCCTTATCGTGTAAGCATATACGAATTTATAATCTTTTGACTATAAATTTTATTATTTACCCTCGTAAGCAGCTTTAATAGCTTTTCTAAATTCATCCTCACCTACTCTTTGTAATGTAAGTCTGAATCTCTCTCCTGGGTTAGCATTCTTTTCAAAGAAGCCGATTGCTGCATCTGTTACTCTGAAAAGTGTCTCTTCATCTTTAATAAGTGGAAGAAGCTGTTCGCCTTTGTATATCTGGTTACCAAATAATCCACCAAATGATACAATATAACCACTCTGGCCTTCCCAAGCTTCTGTAGGACAAGCCTTTACACAACGTCCACAGTTATTACACTTAGTTCTATCAATAGTAACTGTATTATTAGCACAGCTTATAGCACCCATTCTACAAGCTTTCTCACACACGCCACAATTGATACATTTATCTTCTACCCAGGTTACGTCCATACCACCTTTAACACCGATATCGTTCTCCTCTGCCTTAAGACAGTTATTCTGACAACCTGTTACGCCAAACTTGAACTTATGTGGAAGTTCTCTTCCGAAGTAATGTTCATCAAGCTTCTTAGCAAGTTCATATGTATTAATACAGCCGCTTGGACAGACTTCATTACCCTGACAAGCAGTAACTGTACGAACTCTTGGTCCACATACACCCGGCTTAACACCACCATCTGCTAAAGCTGCTCTAACTTCTTCAATATTTTCAAAATTAATAAATGGAATTTCAACACCCTGTCTTGATGTCATATGTACATAACCTTTTCCATATTTATCAGCTACGTCAGCTACAGCTCTGATATTCTCAGATGTAAGATTACCACCAACTACCTGTATTCTTAATGAAAAATATCCTTTCTGCTTCTGTCTCATAAATCCGCCCTTTTTAAGTGCTGCATAATCAATCTTAGCCATAATTCTACCTCATTTCTATTCTTTTCTTAGTCGTTTTTTGATATTTAATTAGCTGCTTTTAACGCCTGTGTGAAATCTTCTATAAGGTCCTGCACATCTTCTATTCCTACGCTTATTCTCACCAGATCATCATATACACCAGCAATCTTCTTCTCTTCCTCTGTGCTATGAGCACTGATTGTTGAGCTTGGATGTATAACCAATGTCTTAGTATCACCTATGTTAGATACATTAAGCGGAATCTGTAATGCATTAATAAACTTAAATGCTTTCTCTTTGCTTCCTGTACGGATTGTTATTATGCCACCAAACCCATTGTTAAGTTCTTTCTTAGCAATATCATAGAATTCGCTATTCTCAAGCCCTGGATAATTAACACTAAGATTACCATAATTATCATTAAGATACTTGGCTAATGTCATTGAATTACTACAGACACGTTCCATTCTTATTCCAAGTGTCTCCATTCCAAGAATATTATAAAATGCATTCTGTGGTGATAAGCAAGCCCCTGTATTACGATATATTCCATTTCTTAACTTGGCTGTATACGCATATGGACCATATTTCTTAAAATCTTTCATACCAGGATATTTTACAGTATCCCATTTAAAATTACCAGAATCAGTTATCACACCACTGATTGAATTACTATTGCCATTAACATACTTTGATGTTGAATTAACAACTATATCCGCACCATACTCTATTGGCTTAATAAGATATGCTGTAGCAACAGTGTTATCAACAATAAATGGAACACCTGCCCTATGAGCTTCATCAGCTATCAATCTGATATCCGTCACATCAAGTCTTGGGTTACCAATTGTCTCTGCAAAATACAGCTTAGTATTCTCATTAGTAGCTGCCCTGAACTGTTCCACATCATTATTATTAACATAATGTGTCTTAATTCCAAAGCTTTCTAAATCCCTGAATAAATCAATGCTTCCACCATATAAGCTTGCACTGCATACAATCTCGTCACCACTTTGTAATATATTAGTAAAGGCATTCGTTATTGCTGCCATACCTGATGAACAGGCAACACTCGCAACACCGCCCTCAAGAACTGTCATTCTTTTCTCAAATGCTTCTATTGTTGGATTGCTAATTCTACTGTATGAAAATCCAGGTGCCATATTATTAAATATCTTCTCGAGTGTCTCAGCACTCGCATGCTCAAATGCACTTGACTGATATATAGGTGTCTGTGTCGCACCAGTATTCTTATCTCCTCTGAAATCGCCATGAAGTAAAGCTGTATTAAATCTCATATCATTATCTCCATTTCGTATAAACTACAAACCTACTTGTTTAATATGAATTGAATTTTAATCCTTATGTTAATATTTGTCAATAGTTATTTCATATAAATTTGGTATGTAAATATGAATTGAATAAATTAGCGGTTTATGATACTCTATTCACATATATTTATTATAAGGAAAATAACAACTATGACCAATAAAACCAACTCAAAATCAAACAGCCGTTCAAGACATATATACATATATATATTGCTCTTTGGACTTTTAATAACAGCTTCTTTTCTAAGCGTTATGCTAGGAAGCGTATATATCAATCCAGCAGATATACTAAAATTCTTCTTTACCCCCGACAAGACTTCTGTGACTTACATATTAATAATGAACATACGTCTTCCTCGTATGCTTGGTGCCATTATTGCCGGTATGGGACTTTCTGTTGCTGGTGTTATCCTTCAGGGCGTTATGAATAATGCACTTGCAAGTCCTAATACAATAGGTGTCAATTCCGGTGCAGGCTTCTTTGTAATGCTTGCTATGATGTTATTCCCTCATTCAGGATATGCCACATCTATAGCTTCATTTGTAGGTGCACTTTTAACAACACTTGCCATATATGCACTTGCATATATGGCTGACAGCTCACGAACAACCATTATACTTGCCGGAATAACTGTATCTTCCTTTCTTAATGCAGGTATTAACACTATCAAATTAATAAATACAGATATAACCCTTAATATCACTTCTTTTCTTATGGGTACTTTATCCGGACTTACATTTAACAAAATAGCACTGCCAGCAATTGGAATTATAGCTGCTGTACTTGTATCCTTCATTCTGGCCAAGCCGCTTAATATACTTTCATTAGGTGATGACTATGCCCGCTCTTTAGGATTGAATGTTCCACTTACAAGATTCTTTCTTCTTGTATTATCAAGCATAATGGCAGGTCTTGTTGTAAGCTTTGCTGGCCTATTAAGCTTCATAGGTCTTATTGTTCCTCATATATGCAGGACTTTATTCGGAAGTGATGCAAGATACCTCCTGCCAACAAGTGCTTTGCTTGGTGCTTCATTTGTACTTATATGTGATATCATTGGTCGTCTTATAGCTGCTCCATATGAACTTCCTGCTGGAATAATTATGGCTTTTATCGGAGGTCCATTCTTTATGTACCTTTTATTAAAGAAAAAAGGAGGCAGACGAATAAATGCTTAAATATGAACACGTTAATGTAGCCGTATCCAGAACCAATATATTAAATGATATTAATATAACATTTCCAAAAGGACAGATAACAACGATAATCGGTCCTAATGGATGCGGCAAAACAACCCTTCTTCAGTGCCTTAATGGCTGTTCTAAAGTTACAGCAGGCACTATTACAGTAGATAATGAAAATATCCTGTCACTGCCACTAAAAGAAAGAGCTAAAAGAATAGCATTTCTTCCTCAGATAAGAACAGTTATCCCTGTACTTCCTGTAAGAACATTAGTTGAACATGGTAGATTTCCTTATCTTGGCTTTACAAGGCGAAAGACTGATAAAGATAACGAAATAGTTAATAATTCAATGGAATTCACTAATGTAATGCCTTATTCTGAGGATAATGCTGATACACTTTCTGGCGGAATAAGACAGCGTGTATTCTTCTCTATGATACTTGCACAGGACAGCCAGATTATAATTATGGACGAACCTGTTACTTATCTTGACCTTGAGGGTAAAAGGACTTTCTTCTCTATGGTCAATAAACTTAAAAAATCAGGTAAAACAATCATTCTTGTACTACACGATTTATCTGATGCAATAAGAATATCTGATAATCTTGTTATAATGAACGACCGTAAGATTGCAATAAGTGACACACCCGCCAACTGCCTTAAAACACATATTATTGAAGATGTATTCCACACAACCTATAAAAAATTCTCTGATGATGAGGGTGACTATTATATTTTTATGTAATTATACATTTATATAATTATCCTTATATATACTTCCATTCTTATCAATGTACCACTTCTGCACCTGCCAGTTATACATACTATCTGGCAGACTGTGGATTGTATTACTGCCTATGCCTGTATACCAGAGTTCATCATCAGGTGTCCTCTTAATAAATGTATCACCATAGGTCGTTGATGCAGCTTTAATATACATAAATCTTTGCCGCTGCCACTGTGCATATAGATTAACTGTGTCCTCTGAAAGCTTTGTAAGTTCAGTTACAGCTTCCAGCGGATAATACATATCTCCACTCCCATCAGCCTCAGTATTCCACCCATCAAACTTAAACAGCTTTCTTGACGGTCTCTGCCCAGATAATGAAACCTCTGAACCATACATCGTATTAATATCCTGTGGCATATTACTTACCCCTGATGGTGCATTAGATATATATTTTATGACTTTATCCTTAGGCTTCCACTTAGCATATACCGTATAATCACTGTAGCTGGCTTCTTTTAATACACTACTGCATGGCTTGCCATTACTATCCCATAGCATAACATATTCACTGTCTGTATCAAATGTAAGCTTATCCCTGTTAGATGTCGTATTAGATGCTTTACTATAACCATACCACCCCTCGAATATATATCCCTCCTTAGCCGGAATTGATACATTTCCTCTGTCTGCACCCCAATTCGTATCAGTAAGCTTCCCTGTTTCCTCCTTATCAAGCAATCCACCATCTGCATCATAATATATGGTATTACTATCCAGTGAACATATTGTTATCTCTCTAATAAAATGTCCTATCTTACTAAGTTCGTGTTCTGGTCCGCCAATCCCCAAATCTGCATCTCTGCTAAAATATGTCCTTAACTCATAGTCTGCACTGTCACCATTCGTATGAATAGTATAATCCAAATTACCACCTGTATCATTACCACCACACACTATATTGCTAACTGTAGTGTCAGCATTAATCTGACAATTTGAGCGGTCATACTTGTTGCGGTATCCCGTGTTCTGCTGCCCAAAATTAACCCCTATATCCCAATATTTCAAGGTATTCCAGCCGTATGATGTGAGCTTAAAGCTCACTCTGTAATCTCCTGCCGGAAGCCATGTATAAGGTCCATATATAGTCGTATTAGTGCCTATTGTTCCTGTTAAATCCTCACCCCATATAATCATAGCACTACACCAGTCTGACGATATTGTATAATTCTTTGTCTTAATCTTGTGATCGCAGCCGTCCCAGTATGTAAATTCAATACTATTATTATTCAAATCAATAACATCTTTTTTATGTAAAAATGCTGATGTATTAACGTCCGCCATACACTCTGTTACGCCGCATATAATAAACAGCATTATTGCTGTAATTCTTATAAATGCAGTCTTTAACGGCTTACATTTTAATATTGTTAAACATAATTTATTATTATTCATATATGTATTAAGTAAAAAAATCCTATAATTATATCTTTTCGTTCTTTTTTGCAAATTCTATTTCCTTTCCGCATCATTCACTAAACTATAGTTAAACATTTATTGTAACAGCAAATATCATTACTGTAATTAATTATGGCTGTTACGCTATTTTTTATTATTCTTACATTATAACTATGTTATTTCTTATATTATTAGGATAACGGTGTTTCTTCTCAATTTTCACATTGTTATAATATTTATTATATAATTAATATATCGGGATTATTATTATTAAATATTGGGATTAACTTGGACATATATTGTATTGGTGTATAGAATTAATTCATTAAGTATACTTTATATAAAGAATATCATATAAATTTATAATATGCAAGTATTTTTATAATTAATATATTAAAAGAATACTACTTTAAATGTTTTATTCATAGCTTTATCCAATATGGAACATATACTATTATGCAACAAAAAAGGAACTCTCGCTGAGTTCCTTAATCAAGTGCAGTCGGCGGGACTTGAACCCGCACCCAAGCAATATGGACTAGATCCTTAGTCTAGCGCGTATGCCAATTCCGCCACGACTGCTTATTTGTTATATCGGTCACCCGACTTGATTAATATTACATTATTGTATGCCATTTGTCCAGCATTTTTTTACTATATTTTATATACCGTATTGTATGACATATTTTTTGACATAAACTAACAGCAATTAATCTATTATCCTGCTAATTGACTATTAACAAAATTTTCTTAATATGCTATTATCTTCATATTAACAGACTATAGAAAGGATTGGCGGTATTGTTATGAAGAAACGCTGTTTACGCTTATTAAGCTGCATATTTATAATAGCAATGTTCTTTGGTGGACTGTGTTTCTACAATGTGCATACTGCCCTCATTGAGATATCGTATGAAACAGAAGCTGATTTCCACGATTTCCAGCTTATTACTACGCCAAAACCTTCTATAAATGATTACAGGCCATGTACATCAGAGATGCTTGGTAATCAGACAGCTTTCACTTCAGAAAATGTGTTGCCAAGAATGGGAACACGTCTATTAGTACGCTCAATTGCCGCTGTCATTTTACATAATAACTTTAATATTGACAATTTCTATCACATATATTCATTTAATTATTCTTTGGATATCAATCCATCTTATTCAACGATTATTGTTGATTATATCCATAAAAAGGACGGTTCAAAATAATTATCTCAAAGTGAATTCATATAATATGCAATAAATAATTATGTATAAAATGTATATATTTGTAATAAACCAACCTTGATGTATATTGTAACAATTTAATACATTTTATAAGAAACGGAGATATTATGAACATTTTAACATATATAGGCATAGCTATAGGCGGTCTTATAGCTGTTGGTTCTACTTTAGGCATAACTTTAGGCATTGTAGTAACCATAATCTATAAAATATTCAGAGCAGTTAAATATAAAATTTCTTTATTTGACTAACCAGAACAGACTAACTGTGCAGTCAGCTAAATATACAGTTAGCTGACAGTACAATATAATTTGGCTAAACATTAAATTTAACGAATTGAAATATTAACTTAATTAAATCAGAAAAGGAGTATTATATGGTTGGAAATATAACTGTAGGAATTGTTGTTTTATTAATTGTTGGCGGTATTATATTCGGATGCCGAATAGACCATCAGGCTACTAAAGAAGCTGACGAAAAAAATAATTCAGCCGTTAAATAACCGTGGTATTTAATAAAACGCTATGAAATCACACAATGATAACATAGCGTTTTATATTTTGATTATTTTTTTGAGTATTTACTTATTTTCTTTGTTTTCAATGTAGTTATCAAACTATCTACTGCATACCATTCGCCATTTTATACTTATAAAGCATTTCAGCGTGATTTTGTTCTTCTATCTCTATATCTGCAAGCACTTTTCTTATAGATGTTAAAGTACACGCAAATACATTGGAATTATATTCACCTGATACAAGCTTTTCTGTTCCTATGCTGTCTGTTGCAAGAAAACAGTCATTCTTTTTATCCTCTGACTCTTCACTCTTTGAATAACTGCCCTTTGGCTGATAGTCCTTTCCTGCTGTATCATTACAATCGCAGGATGGCACTTCACCATTTAAAATCTGACCTATCGTCTTATAATGTTCCTGCTCCTTTTTCTTAAGCTCATCAAAAAGCTGTTTTAACTCATCGTCCTTTGCAAGTCCTGCATACTTCTCGTACTTATCAATACAATTCTTTTCCTGTGTCTGAAGATCCTTTAATACCGACATTTCTTTTTCAGTCAACAACATACATATGCCTCTTTTCTTAATCTGGTTATTTTGCGATGTGCATATCAGAAATCTATTCTGCCACCACTATGAATTAGGATTGTTAATTTACATTGCAATCTCTTATACATATGTATTATGTGTTGATTCTCATAATCATATACCTTACATACTTATATTTTTATCAACATTTTTTCAATCAATTAAGAACATATCCTTACATATATATTTCCCATATTTTGTCTTAAAAATATTATTGTAAGCCTTTAACACTGCATCTTTTGACACACCATCTTCATACATATTTACAAGAAAATCAGCCTCAACAAGTATCTGGTAATCAATCCCGTCAATATTACTATATGTATGATGATGTGCAATCAGATACTGCACTCTTTCTGAAATGTCTGTTTCAAATCCAAGTCTTTCAAGAAGCTCTTTAGCTAGTGCAGGTCCTTCCTTTTCCTGCAACCTGCCGCCACACTCTCCATATTTTTCTTCACATGTATGAATCCCTATGTCGTGTGTCAGTGCCGCTGTTTCAATAATAAACAAAGTCTTGTAATCTACATTTTCCATCTGGGCAATCAACCTGGCATAACTGTGAACTTTACAGAAATGCTGTATTCTCCTGGAATCCCCCTTATATAATTCAATCATAGCCATATGTAACTTATTTAACATATTAATATTCTGTGTAACAGCACTTTGAACAGCTGAGTTTTTCATAGTATTATTCTCCTTTTTTTGATAAATATTGTATATTATTATTTATTTTCAATATTTTTAATATCCTAAATATTATTAAAATTATACTCGCAATATTCGTATTAAAATATATCAAGCATATTATCAAGATATATCTCTTCCCTTACATTTATCTGGTATTCCGGCTTAGTCATATAATAAAGAAGAAATTCCAGCACCAGTGCACTTCCAAGGCTTCTGCCCTCTATTTTAAAATTGGTAAATCCCATAGGCATATATATATTCCTGATATCATCTACACTTATAAATGCCGGGTTGTGCATTGCCTTGGAAAATCTATATCCCTCGCCTGCCTCAGGCGACACACATATATGCCCGTTGCAATTTTCGCCCAGATTCATACGGCTTACAGTCTCATAACAGGCTTTACGGTCATAACAGCCAATCCAGCAGCACTCGTTACATAAAAATTCAATCTTATCTTTCTGTTCCTGTGTCATCGTCCCCAGCTTATCAAAGCATTTATTCAACCTGAAATCTGGCACAACATAACTAAAATCATCTCTGTTTACCTCGTTCAGCAAATCATTATAATCTGTTAGTACCTTGGTTGTAGATGAAACGAAACAAAACTCTGGATATTTATTTTTTAAATAGTCAAGCAGAATATCTGAGTGAACTATAATTCCATTTTTAAATGCAGTATCTCTTATCGAATTATCTATAGAATAATCTTTAGACGCATATTCAGATGTAACCTTATAATCACTATGCAATTTCGAAGCCGCCTTTAATAATTCACACAACTTATTACATTTCACATCTGCCAGATGTTCCTTCCTGATAAGCGAATTGCTGAATGTAAGTCTTGCCGATATTCCATATTGTGCCATAAGTGAAAATACTTTTTCTGCCTCACTATCTCCAAAGCCGGCACGCCCGCCGCCCCATATGCAATCCGCTGGTGCACCATATATAGAACCTATATCACACCAGTCATAAAAATACTCCCTATGCTCATAAAACAATGACAGGAATACTTTATAAAACTCATAGAATTCAAACAGACCGGGAAGGTGATAATGTACTATCCATCTATCAGTCTTATCTATATTATTATTAAAATCGCTTTCAATATTCATATTAATATGCTTCTCCCTGATTATTAACAAGACAATTTATTCTGTATCATCAGCCATTTATTGTCAATATTATACCACTTTTCCGCTCACATTTTCTGCTTAAATTTCACATATCTATTATACACGCAAAAATCCCATAGGTTTGTACTCTTTTAAGCATATAACCTATGGGAATTATATATAGATATTATTATATTAACTATTTATCTTTAAAAAGTGCATATAACATAAGCACTGCTATGCTTATTATAACAAGCTTCATATAAAGGCTTATATCACTATACATATTCATCATAATATTATTAACTGCACCATTACTATATCTGTCTGTAATGTCACCCGCTAATAATATCATCAATAATAATGTACTAATTATCAAACTTTTATTACGATATATTTCTTTGTCTTTCTCATCTAATTCTTTATTAACATTCTCTATTGGTGAAAATCTTAATATTATAAGGCAGGATAATAAATACATTATCCATACAACCGAATTATTGACTTTTAAAGCTTCAAGCATAACTGTAACTAAATATGTCCCAAGAAATACTATATTACATACTAATGGAGTTCTTGCATGATACCCTCCTGTATATATTCTTAATGTAGCATAGATTGTAATAAATATTATGCTTTCAACCAGTCTTGATATTAATATGCCGACAATAAGGACTGTCAACATTCCTGCTATATTGCAGATAAGCACCTGCATACCATATTGGTATACAGGGAGCTCATCTTCATTAATTATGTTCTTCTTCAAAAAAAGAACTGCAATACTATCTGCTATTCTTCCTAGCATTATCCCTATCCCCTTACCTCTCAGTAATACATTGGTATTATCTGTTCTTCTTTAACTTATCTGCTGCCTGTGGTTCTTTTGGCTGATAGCAGCTCCATATTGAAGCACTGTTTACAGCCTTCTTAGCAGAATGCTGTGCCGCCTTAGCAACACAATTTAATAATACATTGCTCTTCTTCATATCTTCCAACTCCTTTCCTACCTGACGTCTGACGTTACAAGTATTAATATATCTGATGCTGATAAATCAGCTCTCATTCTATCCTCAACTCTCATCCCTTATTCGAGTTAGCACAAAAGCTGATTTAATATTAACATTTATTTCCTACATTTCAATAAGCGTGTCGTGAATTGCAGGTTATATGTCGTGAATTTATCGGTCTCCATAAAGAATAATACTGCAACAAAGAACACAAGTGCCTACTATTGAATATTTAATTCTTCCATTGTACTTCTTCACAACATCATTTACATTTTTCAAGCCATATCCGTGTACCATTTTATCCTTTTTATGTGTATTAAAAAGAGTATCATTCTTAAATGATTTTGCCATATCATCTGTTATATTATTATATATTTTCAAAGAACATACGTCCTCATTCTCATCTATAAATACCTCAACTCTCTTATTATCAACAAATGTTTGAGCCTCAATTGCATTATCAATCAGATTAGAAAGCACACAGAATATATCCACATTTTTAATCAGCTTCAATTCTCCATTGACAACCACAACAAAATCTATATTTTTCTGCCTGCAATCTTTAGATTTCTTTGCAAGGAATTCATTAATAACTATATTATCAGTATACATTTTATCAACTATTATTTTATCCAGATCCCCATCAAACTGGCTAAGGAATTCCATAGCTTCCTCTGTACGCCCATCTTTTAGCATAAGATTAGCTGCAATCAATGTTTTATTCAGCTCATGTTTAATCCTTGATATACGTTCAACATTAGTCTTTATATCCTCAACATTTTCCAGCCTGCTTTTATATGCCTGTTCCATTATTGTCTGCTCCATAAGAGCGTATGTACTGCGTTGTATAATCTCATACAATGCCACACACAGGATAAACATTATTGTTACACATATCATTATTATAATTGAGCGCACTATCATTTTCTCAGCATCACTGTCTGTTGACATCATCTGCACTTCATTGGTAATAATAACAGACATTATCATAGCCGCCATAATTATTACCGTGTCCTTAATATTCACTCCATAGCTGTATCTTCTTAATATTCTTACAAGCATTACCGCAACAACCCATATTGTTATCTGTATGAAAATAACCAGCAGACACTTTTCCGTAGAAGCTGTTCCTGTGAATTCTATAAAATGCACATTATACAATGCTCCCATTATACTGCCCAAAAGTACCGTAACAAATATTATCGTTGCTATAATAAACATTGAAGCATACATTTTCTGAAATATATTGCCATCCATAAAAAGGCATGCATATATGACAAGCATTGCCCACAATATACCAACGCCAAGTCCCTCAAACGGAACAACCATATACTGAATTTCTAGATATGCAAATATTATCGAAACACCTGATATTACTGCAATCTTGGAATTAATCTTTTTATTAATGTTCAATGTACCGCATAAAAAATATATAAGCAAAATGCTCTGATTAATATTTGCAAGTGTTTCAACTATAAACGAAACTTTATCCATACTTTTCTCCAATCATTTTATCATTTACTATGTATATTCTATCCTGCATACGCTAAACTGTATGTGCCTGTAACACTTACTATATCTGCATATTCTTTCAGCTTTTTCTATCACTTACTCTTACCGCTCACTATACCCCATAATATATGCCTGCCAGTCCCGTATAATCATTTCCTGCTTATTTCCAGTTATATACAGCTTTGTACCATTATCGATTATTACCACATCATCTTTAATATTAACAATATGTTCCATATTAACAAGGCTTGACCTGTTAATCTTAACAAAGCCTTTAGCTGAAAGCTCCTTCTCTACTCTTGAAATCTTGTCCCTTACAACCCTGCAGTCATCTGTCATATATATGTTCATATCATGGTTAGACATCTCTATATATAATACTGTCGAAAGATTTAACACAAGCGTATTCCTGTTATTCTTAAAGGTATACAACACATTTTTATCATTCATATATGATATTATCTTATCCATTGTAACCTTGATATCTTCTGCATCGTGCTTCTTTCTTATAAATCCAAGCGGTCTGCACACAAATGCTTTAATAGCATATTCCTCATAATTCGTAATATATACAATACCGGCATTTCTGTTCATTCTTGTTATAAGTCTTGCCACGTCCATTCCATATACTTCACCAAATTCTATATCTAAAAAATATATATCTGCTTTATCACTTTCCTTATTCTTAAGACTCTCAATAAGGCTCATATAGTTATCATAATAAACGCAATTGAACAGCTCATCGTATTGGCTTTCCAACACTTTAAGCTGTTCAATAAACTGGGATGCGTACAATCTATCATCATCACATATAACAAACTCCATAATTATCTGCCTGCTTTCGTACATTAATAATATAATGATGTGAGTAGCAAAAATACTTTCTACACGCATATCATAATAGATAATATTATACATAATCTTAGGTTGGTTCGCAATAATGTGTGGTGAAGAATATTGTAATAATTGCAATGATTGTCTGATAATGACTTACTGGGGCATATATGGTAGTTTTTTCTCTCTGGACGAGAGGATATTGTTAGTATATATGTTTGTATTTAATATTTGTGCCTATGAAGGCGTGCTAACGCACTGTTCATAGGCTGGTGGGTGGGAGAAGATGCTTACGCCGTGCAAGTTCCAGAAGCCTCTTGCTTCTGGAACTGTCGGGCTTCGCCCTATCTGACTTAGCTTCAAAGTGCTGCTTTGTGCAAGCACAAGCATCACTTTGCTGTTAAGTCAGGCACGGCTCATTATATTACATATTCCCAGACTTCGTCTTTGAATACGATTTTTCTATAAGCATCAAACTGTGTCCACTTATTGAAGAATTCATCATTGAGCTGCTTATTAGCAGCTTTAAGATTATCAAGGTCATTTACAAGATTATTGTAATCTTCCTCACTGTTAAGTTTAATAGCAAAACCTCTGCTGTTAATTACAGGAATTCCTGTATATGCATATTCAGAAAGCTTAGTGATTGCCTCTATCTTCTTATCTCTTACCTTAACAGCAACTCTGTCACGAAGAACAATTACATCAAAGTTATCTGGATAGCTGTATGTTTCACCGCTTACGTTAATTACATCTCCGACCTTGTATGTCTTGCCTGAAGGACTTACCTTTGTAATTGTTGCACTTTCAAGGTTATAATAATATTCTTCAAATATATCTGCATTTCCTTTAAGACTTCCATTTACAAATGCACATTTTACTTCTTTGTTATCATATGCACTTGAATCTGTAACAACACCACAGGCAGATGTCATATTGCTTATTCTATCTATAAGAATAAGTTCGCCAAGCGTCTTATGTTTTGCAAATTCATCAATAACAACTGCTTCCTGAAGTCCAATATCGCACACTGCTATCTCATTCTTGCTAAGTCCATTAGCTGGAAGGAAATTTCCTGTATTGACGTCTATCTTGTACTGAATGTTCTTTAATACACCAAGAACCTGCTTAGTGCCAATCTTAACAATGTAATCCTTACCAACTGTAAGTTCTGCATCGTCCATCCAGAGTATTGTTGATGTAAGTGACTTGCTTACTGGAAGTGTTGTTCCGCTTGAAAGTACACATCCTCTTGATACGTCAACTTCTTTATCAAGCTGGATTGTAACTGGCTGTCCTTCCTGTGCTGACTGACTATCCTTATCACCAACAAGAATACTCTTAACCTTAGCTGACTCACCACTAGGAAGTGTGATTATATCATCACCAACTGATACAACGCCTGATTCAATCTGCCCCTGAAATCCTCTGAAAGTATGGTCTGGACGGCATACTCTCTGAACTGGCATATAAAAACCTTCTTCCTTCTTCTTTTCGCTTACATCCACATTTTCAAGGTAAGTAAGAAGTGCTTCGCCTGGATACCAAGGTGTATTATCAGATTTAACTGTAATATTGTCACCCTCTGTTGCTGATACAGGGATAATCTTTACACTTGCAAGTCCAAGTTCTTTAGATAATTCATCAATCTGCTTAGTTATCTCGTTAAATCTTTCTTCTGAGTAACCAACTAAATCCATCTTATTTACTGCAAATACGAAATATTTAATTCCCATAAGGGCACATATTCTTGCGTGTCTTTTAGTCTGCACAAGAACGCCCTGCTTAGCATCGATAAGAATTATTGCAAGGTCAGCAAATGAAGCACCAACCGCCATATTTCTTGTATATTCTTCGTGGCCTGGTGTATCAGCTACGATAAAGCTTCTCTTATCTGTTGTAAAATATCTGTAAGCAACATCGATTGTGATACCCTGTTCACGTTCTGCCATAAGTCCGTCAAGGAGAAGTGAGTAATCAATAGCACCACCACGGCTTCCCACTTTACTGTCGAGCTCTAAAGCCTTTTCCTGATCGGCATATAAAAGCTTTGAATCATATAATATATGTCCTATTAATGTAGACTTTCCATCATCCACGCTACCGCATGTTATAAACTTTAATAATCCTATCATCTTAGAAATACCCCTCTCTCTTTCTTCTTTCCATACTTCCTGCTGCTTCATTATCTATCACTCTTGTTGTTCTCTCAGAAGATACAGCACTAAGTGTTTCATCAATTATCTCATCAAGAGTAGTAGCATTTGATTCAATACCACCTGTTAAAGGATAGCATCCAAGTGTTCTGAATCTTACATTCTTATATTCAATCTTTTCTCCTTCTCTTAATTTCATACGGTCATCATCAACCATTATAAGCATACCATCTCTTTCAACTACAGGACGTTTCGCTGCATAGTAAAGAGGTACAATATCTATATTTTCTCTCTTTATGTACTGCCATATGTCAGTTTCTGTCCAGTTAGAGATTGGGAATACTCTTATACTTTCACCCTTGTTAATACGTGAATTGTATAACTTCCACATCTCTGGTCTCTGGTTCTTAGGGTCCCACGCGTGGTTTTCATTACGGAAAGAGAATATTCTTTCTTTGGCTCTTGACTTTTCTTCATCTCTACGTCCACCACCAAAAGCTGCTGTGAAACCATATTTATTAAGTGCCTGCTTTAATGCCTGTGTCTTCATAATATCTGTATACACTGAACCATAGTCGAAAGGATTAATTCCTTTCTTAACACCATCTTCATTGATATATTCTAACATTTCAATGCCAAGCTTCTTAGCTGTTTCATCTCTGAACTTAATCATTTCCTTAAACTTCCATGTTGTGTTAACATGAAGAAAGGGAAATGGTGGCTTCTCCGGGTAGAATGCTTTCATTGCAAGATGAAGCATTACTGAACTATCCTTTCCTATTGAGTAAAGCATAACTGGCTTTTCACACTCAGCCGCCACCTCTCTTATTATATATATTGCCTCAGCTTCAAGCTGATCAAGATGTGATAATTCTGCCATTGTTTTATCTGTCCTTTCCTTATATATTAGTTTAGAATGACCATCCACTTCCATAGTATGTTTATATGTTTATTGGTTAATAATCATTCAAGTTAAATAAACTATTTTTTATTACAAACGTCAGTTATTAAATATAATATATTCTTTCTGATATCTTTTACTGCATTAATCTTACATCAGTACTTATTAGATTCTTTCTTATTAATTACTATTGTTTCCCTGCTTCCATCTGTCTTATCTATATTCCAGTTAAGGAAGTCACCTTTGGAAATAACGCTCATCTTACTTCCCATACCTCCCATATCTGCTCCAAGATAAAGTGCGATAGCTTCAAACTTACATTCCTTGATACAAGATGAACATCCCCAGCAGTCCTTAGGATACTTCATATATGCTTTCTTATCTTCTCCCATCTTAATAAGACTTCCCGGACAGACGATACTGCATTGTCCGCAGCCAGCACATTTCTCCTTATTAATTACTATGCTCATATGTCTCACCTCTTCCCACAAGATTTCTATATTTCACTTCTATCCTTCCGTCTACCTTTCTTGTATTAACATACTTAAGCCATTCATCTGACTTCTCTGGGTAATCAAGGTTCTCCGCAAAGCTGTGCCATCTTGTTTCTTTTCTTGCTTTCAAATGTTCTATAAGCACCTGACAGACTGTAAGTCTTTCCTTTAATTCATATACAAACATAAGCTCATGATAATCTTTAGCGTTAGCTTTTTCTGAAAGAGTTTCTATCTGTTCAATCTTTTCTTTGGCAAGCTTAAGCTGCTTTCCATTGAACTGGTAATGACTTCCTATACCACCAGCATATGTATCCATAACCTTCTGCATAGCTTCCTCAAGTTCTTCTGTCGAGAAAATGGTATCTTTATCCTCACGGCTAAGATATTCATTATATTCTTTTATTCTTTCATCAGTAAGCTTGTCTGCATATTCATCAGCTGTACTCTGTGAAAATGCATTCTCTGTGATGTCCGATCTATTCAACTCCTTAACAATATCTTCTGCCGCAATTTCACCTTCTGCCATAGCACCTGTCACATACTTCTGAGGACAGCCTCCTGCAACATCTCCTGCCGCATAAAGACCATTGATTGTTGTCCTTCTGTTAGTATCAACCCAGTAACCACTCGCTGTATGTCCGCCTACAATATAAGGCTCTGTTCCTTCTATCTCAACATTCTGCTCACTTGGGTTCTTTCCAGACTCTATCCATTTAAGTGTCTGGCTTGGTGCCATATTAAGGTATGCTTTCTTTAATGACTCGTCCTGCTCACTGCTTATTCCTTCTGTTCTTAAGTAACAAGGACCTCTGCCCTCAATGTTCTCCCTTACAGTTCCGTATACTCTCTGTGACGTTGTAAGTCCATACCGGTTCTCGTATACCTCACCTAAAGAATTCACCTGCTTTGCACCAACTCCCTGTGCTATTGTTCCTGTAGGAGCTATTGTATCTTTACATCTTAAAGCTATAAAACGCATTTCAAACGTTGTCATCTCTGCACCTGCATTAATACCCATAGCAAAACCAGCACCTGTATTAAATGGAGGATACCACATTTTATGTCTTGAAAATCCTGGATTGTTAGGCTTGTACAGTCCAGCAGCTCCACCAGTCGCACATAATACCTTCTTAGCTCTTATCTCATAAACTTCACCAGTATCAATATTAAAACCTACAGCACCAAGAATTGTATTATCCTTTACTATGTAATCCGTTATATTAAGTCTGTTAATTACAGTTACATTTTCAAGACTATTTACTGCATCTGCAAGTATTGGCTTAATATTCTCACCGTTAATCTTAATATTACGGTTGCCTCTTGCAACATATCTGCCATTCCCATCTTTAAGAATTACAAGTCCAAGCTTTTCCATCCTGGCTGTTACTTCGTTAAGTCTTTCTGACATTGTAAGAAGTAAATCTTCCCTCACAATATCGTCAGCATCTTTCTTTGCATATTCAACATAATCCTCTGGCTTTCTGCCTTCAACTATGTAAGCATTTATCGCATTAACACCAGCCGCAAGACAGCCGCTTCTCTTTATATTCGCCTTTTCTGCAATTATAATTGAAGCATCTGACTTTTCCCTTATTGTAAGTGCCGCATAACAGCCTGCTGTTCCACCACCTATAATAAGCACATCTGTTTTTAATCTGTTTAAACCATTAATCTGCATAAACTTTCCTTTCTCATTGTAAAACTTGTCCACAGGTCTTTATCAGATATATACTAATCTGAAGCTGTGCATATACCCACAAAGCATTTAACCTGGTAGAAACATAACTTTAATCTGGTTAAATATAGAATACGTCATCATCCCTCATACCCTTATTCTCGCAAAGATATGTCTTTTCATCATCAACTGCGTATATTCTATATATAAGAACGTGAACCTTTTCCCCAACCTGTAGCGGCTCTTTCTCAAGTGACCACTCTCCTGTTATCATTGTTCCTCCAATATTAACAGTTACATCAAGATGATTGCCTCTGAAAAGAATATCCTCAACACAACCTTCCTCAGCAGCACTGTTGTACTGCTGGAGCTTTCCATACTTAGAAAACTTCACAAATTCAGGTCTTATTATTGCTCTTTTAGCTCCCTGTATCTCATCAAAACCTTTTAATTTTGAATAATCATTAACCTCAGAAGCTTTTCCAATGAATTCAACAACAAATGGTGTTGCTGGAGATTTGTATATCTCTATCGGACTTCCCATCTGCTCTATCTTTCCGTGGTTAGTAATTATAATCTCGTCAGCTACTTCAACAGCTTCGTCCTGATCGTGTGTGACGAATATGCTTGTTATTCCAAGCCTGGTAACCATACTTCGAAGCCACGTTCTAAGTTCTGTCCTTACCTTTGCATCAATCGCCGCAAATGGTTCATCTAACAGAAGCACTGATGGATTAGGTGCTAACGCTCTTGCAAAAGCTACTCTCTGTCTTTGTCCACCTGATAACTGGTTAGGATACCTTTTCTCAAGACCAGAAAGCCCTGTTATATCAAGAAGCTCTGTAACTCTTTTCTTAATCTCATCTTTGTGAACTTTCTTAAGTTTAAGTCCAAATGCTATATTATCATAAACTGTCATATGTCGAAAAAGAGCATAGTTCTGAAATACGAAACCAATCTCTCTTTGATTAGCTGGTACATCATTAACTCTCTTTCCATCAATATATATATCTCCAAAGCTTGGTGTTTCAAGACCTGCAATCATTCTTAATATTGTTGTCTTACCGCTTCCCGAAGGACCAAGCAATGCAACAAGCTTTCCCTTTTCTATTCCGAAATTCACATTATCAGATGCACGAAAATTTCCATACTGCTTAAAAATATTCTTCATCTCAACGTACATTACTTTTGCCCTCCTTTCTTATAATCACTTTGTCTGTGTTCAAATATATTCCTTAATACAAGAACTATAATCGCTATAATTACTAATATTGATGATACTGCAAATGCCGATGTTATTGATGTATCTGTACCCGACATATACAGTGCATCTATCTCAAGTGGAAGCGTGAATGTCTCTCCTCTTGTCTTTGATAATGCATTAACCGCACCGAACTCTCCTAATGCTCTTGATGTACATAGAATTATTCCGTATATCAACGACCATTTTATATTAGGAAGAGTTATCTTAAAAAATATTGTAAAACCATTAGCACCCATTAAAGCCGCCGCTTCCTCCTCGTCCTTTCCGAGTGAGTTAAGCACTGGTATTATCTCTCTTGATACATATGGAAATGTAACAAATATTGTAGCAAGCACAACTCCCGGTATCGCAAAGGCTATTCTTATATTGCTTCCTGTAAACTCATTAAACCATCTTATAACAGGATAGAAAAAACCAAGCCGTCCAAATGTCATAAGAAACGCAAGACCAACAATAACCGGTGATATAGAAAATGGTATATCAATAAGTGTTGCAAGCACCTGCTTGCCTTTAAAATCAAATCTTGTAAGTAACCATGCCGCTATAATTCCAAATAATGTATTAATAACAACTGCAGCAACAGTAGCAATAATTGTTACCTTCAACGCACTCAATACATATGGAGTTGTTATTGATTTAATGTAAAAACTAAAGCCCTCTTTTAATGAACTTGCTATTATTGATAATAGAGGCATAATCAGCATAACTGTTATAAACAAAACAGTGATAAGAATACATATGCTTCTTGTTCTTCTTTTTCTTTTTTCAAGCTTATCATTCTCGCTCATATTTAACCTCCATTTTCTCTACATTGTACGCTTTGCCTGCCTCATCTGTATTATATTAATGATAAGAAGTATCAGAAAAGATATTATAAGCATAACAAGTGCAATCGCTGTCGCCGAAGCATAATCAATATAATTAAGCTTCTGCATTATTACATAGGATACAACCTGTGTATGTTCCTTGGCACTGTTGCCTGATATGTATATAACGCTTCCATATTCTCCTATTCCCCTTGCAAATGCAAGTCCGAAGCCTGTAAGAAGTGCCGGGCTGATTTCTGGAAGGATTACTTTAAAAAATGTCTTTGATGGGCTTGCACCTAACATATATGCCGCTTCCTCATATTGAGAATCCATCTTTTCAAGAACAGGCATTACCGCTCTTACAACAAATGGAATTCCTACAAACACAAGTGCTGTAATAAGTCCAAGATGTGTGTAAGATACCTTTATACCTATTGAAGCAAGCGGTTTGCCAAGTATTCCGGTTTCAGAATACATTTTCGATAATGTAATACCAGCTACCGCTGTTGGAAGTGCAAATGGAAGTTCTATAAGTCCGTCAAGCACTCTTTTTCCAGCAAAATCGTATTTAACAAACGTCCATGCAATTATTGTTCCAAACACGCAGTTGATTACTGCCGCTATGAATGAACATCCAATGCTTGTAACAAAAGAATTGACGACATTCTGCTTAGTAACCAGCCTTATAAATTCGGCTGGTGGAAGCTTAAGTGAATATACCATAACCGAAGCAAGTGGAATTAATACTATAAGTGATAACATAGTAACTGTAATTCCAAGTGTTAAATGAAATCCCGGTATAACACGTACTTTTTTATCTTTACCGAATTTTCTGCTATTCTTTATTTCATCAAACACTGTATCATTGTCTGGCTGTTTATTATTATCAATTGTTCTATCAGTTGTTATAGATTTCATCAAACCAGCCTCCATCATCAAAATATATCTTGTATGCCTGAGTCCAGCCGCCGTAATCAGCTATTGTATCAAGCTTTATTGTAAGATTGAATTTACCACTATATTCATTCAATACCTCTTCATCTGTTGGTCTGTATCCATAATCTGCGGCTATTCTTTGTGCCTGCTTTGAATACAGGAATGATAAATATTCGCTTGCAAGCTCCTCTGTCTTGTTGACTTTAACATTATCATCTACAACTGCCACACTTGGCTGTGCGAGAATACTTACAGATGGTGTGACAATCTCATATTCATCAGGATATGAAGCTAATGATGTAAGTGCCTCATTCTCCCAGGCAATAAGCACATCGCCTTTTTTATTCTCAACAAATGTTGTTGTTGAGCCCCTTGCTCCGGAATCCAGCACTGATACATTAGCATACAGCTTTCCTAAGAATTCCTTCTGCTTATCTTCACTGTTATACTTATCTCTTGCATAGCTTAATGCCGCAAGGAAATTCCAGCACGCTCCACCACTGCTCTTAGGATCTGGTGTTATAACCTCAACACCATCTTTAATTAAATCATCCCAGTCTGATATATTAAGCAGATTGCCCTTTCTTACAAGAAATACAATCGTTGAAGTATACGGAGCTGAGTCTTTATCATATTCGTCCTTCCAGCCTGCATCAATAAGATCTGTATTCTCTATAAGGGATATATCATGTTCAAGTGCAAGTGTAACAACATCTGCATTACAGCCTTCAACTACTGAGCGTGCCTGACTTCCTGAACCTCCGTGAGATTGTATAACCTTTATCTGCTTTCCGTATTCAGCCATATAGTAATCGGCAAAGACTTTGTTATATTCCTCATAGAACTCTCTTGTAGGGTCATAAGAAACATTAGTTATTGTAAGTCCATCTCTCTTACTGCCACAGCCTGCCGCTATATATGTCATCGTAATACACATAATAAGAAGCATACATAATTTATACCTTTTTTTATTAGAATGTCCGTTATGTTCAAGATATTTCATAGGTCTGCTCCTTTCTTATGGGCTTTAAATTTATTATATACCCACCATTCATTCATACATACATAGTGTGTTAGTATGTTTATTACTTAAAAAATATTGCCAGACACCTTTGCTGCTGTCTGGCAACCCTTGGAAATTATTGATATAATAAACCTTATTTCCTATAAAGTCAATATGTTTATGTGTTTATTTTAAAATTATTTTAAATCGATGTTTACAGCCTCTCCTGTCACTATGACTGCCGGTGATGTTATGCCTGCTTCTCTTACCTTTAATTCAATATCAGCAAGTGTACCTTTGACTATTCTGTATGTATCATCAAATCCACCTGTAATAACTGCCGCTGGAGTGTTCTTAGGCTTACCTCCGCTTACGAGTGCCTCAGTTATCTGTGCAAGATGTGTAAGTCCCATAAGGTATACACAAGTTCCATTCATAGAAGCTGAATTTCTTATTTCTTCATAAAGTGAGTCCATATCTTTGGTATGTCCTGTGACAACACTAAAGCTTCTGCTTACATCCCTATGTGTAACTGGTATGCCTGCCATTGCAGGAACTGCTATTGCTGATGTTACTCCTGGTATTTCTTCTGTTTCTATGCCATTTGACTTAAGATAGAGCATTTCTTCTCCACCACGTCCGAATACATATGGGTCACCACCCTTTAATCTGACAACAAGCTTTCCTTCATTGGCTTTCTTTAAAAGGAGTTCGTTAATTTCTTCCTGTGCCATACTGTGTCTTCCATTTCTCTTGCCAACATATATCTTTTCACAGCTTTCAACACAGAATTCCATTAGGCGATTATCAATCAGGTCATCATATACAAGCACCTGTGCCTTCTTTATGGCATTTAACGCCCTTACAGTTATAAGATCATAAGTTCCACAGCCTGCACCAGCAATTACAACCTTGCCCTTGCTGTAAGAATATTTCCCATCTGCCTTTGTTTCAGCATTTGTATTATCTTTACCAGTAATCCTCTCACTTACTTTATTAATAACATCCTGTAATTCGTCCTTGTCAAGCTCTCTGCCAAGCACCATACATTTTCTTGCAGCTTCCTTGAATATATCAGCTCTCATAGAGGCATCATCTACATTCTCTTTAATACTATCCCTGATTGAACCAAGATACATAAGTATATCTTCAATATCCGCAGGAAGCTCCTGTGCTATTCTATTCTTAATATCTGCCGCAACATAAGGACTTGCTCCCTGGGTAGATATTCCTATAGATAAATCTCCTGCTTTGTATACAGACGGAAACAGAAAATCACAATTATCCTTATCGTCTACCGCATTTATAAAAATGTGGTATTTGCGGCATACGCCTGCAACATATGCGTTAAATTTTGCATCATCTGTAGCAGCTATACAGAATGAACATCCGTCCAGATCTGAATTAACAAATTCTCTTTCAATAATATTAATACCTTCAATGCTCTTTATGCTATCGCTTACCTTTCTTGCAACAACTGTAAGTTCCGGCTCATATGCAAGAAGCTTGCTTATTTTATGCTCTGCTATTCTGCCTCCTCCGATAACAAGACCTTTCTTTCCTTTAATGTCAATAAAAAACGGAAAATAACCCATAGTAATTCCTCCTGAATATTTTACCTATCAATGTACAATATATCCACTAACTGCTTGTAGGCTTCACCCCACTTCGCATTAGGTTTTAAATTATAAAGCTTCTTATCAAGAACATAGTAACGTCCCTGCTTTACAGCAGTTAATGACGACCACGCCGGATTAGATGTAAGAAGCTTATCTATATTGCGGATAGCCGCATCTGTATCGTTGCCCTGTGTTGTAACAAATATGTAATCAGGGTCAGCTACTACAATTGCCTCAAGGCTTAAATCATCAAGTAGTGATGTATCTGAGTCTGCTATATTAACACAGCCCAAATCCTTTAATATCTCACCGCCTACTGAGCCTTCGCTCTGCTTTGCCTTGACACTGCTTGATGAAGTTCTTATAAATAATATCTTTGGATTGCTGCCATCAGCTCTTGATTTTATAGTATCTATCTGCTCTTTAACATCTGTTCCATTAGTCTTATACAGATCTCTCCTGCCTGTTATCATAGTACATTTGTCAAGCATATTAAGATACTGCTCAAAATTAGATACATCAAAATATGCTACTGTTATTCCTGCATTTTCAAGTGTCTGCATAAGTGCTATATTAGAATCTGTATTACAGCTTGCAATAACAAAATCTGGTCTTGAAGCTATAAGAAGTTCCACATTAGGATTTAGTATACTTCCAATATTGACAACATCATTTGAAAGTCCTAAATCAAAATTAGTCCATGTATCATTAGCTGTTGCCACTACACTTCCACCAGCAGATATCCATACATCTGCAAAACTTCCTATAAGTGTTGCTGTTCTTTTATAAGAAGTTACTGTAACTGTTCTTCCATAATCATCTATAAACGTATACGGATTGTCAGCTGAAGCACCTGCACCGGCATTATAACCAGAATTATCTACATTAACATCTTCTGTTGCAGTTCCACAGCCTACAAAAGCAAACACCATAACTACAACAAGTGCAAGTGATATTAACCTTTGTATTTTGTTAGTTATTTTTCTTTTTGTCATTAATTAAATCTCCGTTCTTAAATATTGTATATATAATGCTTGGGTGAAAAGCCCCCAGCTTATGATACCTACGGATTGTTCCGTACTGCACACATACAATTCTACACTGGTATTATAGATATTTAATAATCTGTTGTAAGATAACTCGTAACCGCATATACAACATTTCCATTATATATAAGCCTTGACCAGCCGGTATCACCTATTCCTGTTCGCAATGCTATATCTCCATTATCAAGCACATCTACAATATCACCTGATACTTCTGGGATACTTCTTAGATTAACCGGCTCTTTAGCAGTTACCTCCTCATTAACACTGTTAAAGATAATTCCCAATTCAGCTGTATTAAGGCTCTGCTGTGTCTGTCCCGACACTGATGCCTGTGTGCCATAATTATAATTAAAGCTTGAATTGTAATTAAAATAAGCAACATTTACGTCAACATATCCTGATATTCCATCTATTCTGGCATTATTAGTATACTGCCACATAGCACACGCACCTGTGTATGAAGGATGTTCTACTGCTGGATATGTTCCCTCTTTATAAGATGCCACCCATATCGGATATCTGGCTTCTATATCCTGTATATTCCATTCCTTATTATTAACAATCTGACCCTTACCAGCATATAACATGGCATCGTAGCCTTCTCTGTCCACAGTATCCATAAATGCAAGTGCATTGTTAGTTCTTTCTTCATTACTAAGATTATACATTCTGCTTGAAGGATTATTATAATCTTCACAATTGTATACAACAGGGTATGTTATGTCATAGGCTGATATATAATCTATGACCCAGCGTGCTTCCTCTATTGCTTCGTCCTCGTCAACCGCTGTCGAAAAGAAATACACACCTATATCTATGCCCGCTTTCTGTGCTCCCTCAAGATTGTATGACGCATATTCATCTTCGCATATAGTTCCATATATATCTGTACGGTATCCAACTCTTATCATCGCATAATCAATTCCGCTTTCTGCGACTTTATTCCAGTCAATCTTTCCCTGCCATTTGGATACATCAATGCCATTGGAATATGCCATATTATCATTAGAAAATGTTGTTATATTAAGCTCTATCCCATTCTCACTTAATTCCTGTGACATATTATCCGACTGTGGGTCACCATCTGCTAATTCAACATATGAATTATCTGCATCCACACTGTTACCAGGAATCCCATAAGTGCTGTCAGCTACCTGTATTGTATTACTCACTAAAACATCTTTGCTCGCCTTTCTTTTATTAGTAACCTTGATAACAGGTATGCTTACACATACCCCGGCTGTTACTAATATCAATACAACTACCAGTACTGCTGCTATGTGATGTCCTTTACGTTTTACAAACTTCTTTATATTCTTCATAGCAATCCCCCATTTATGTTAAATCTTTATTTTACATTAACTCAGAATATCAAAATATAATTACCACCAATTTCATTACAATACTAATATTACGCTAATTAGTCAATAACATATCTTCTGAATATGTTAATTTTAATAATATTTTTATGATTATTTTGCACAAAAAAATGTTTTGAATATAAATCTTGCATACACTATAAGTGGTGCTATAATGTTTGTTAAAGAAATAACAATATACAGACGAATACCGTTCAATAATTCCAGCTTAACTGGACATTATATTATCCGGCTGTATAAGAAATGAGGTATAATTATGAAAGTAAATAGTAGAAAAGTTGCTGTAATTGGCTGTGGTTTTGTTGGTTCATCATCTGCATTTGCACTTATGCAGAGTGGTCTGTTCTCAGAAATGGTTCTTATTGATGCAGATACGAAAAGAGCCGAAGGTGAAGCTATGGATATAAGCCACGGCATATCATTTGCAAGACCTATGCAGATATATGCTGGTAATTATGATGATATTACTGATGCCGCTATTATTGTTATAACTGCTGGTGCTAACCAGAAGCCTGATGAAACAAGACTTGACCTTATCAAGAAAAATGCGGCTATTATGAAATCAATTGTTGGCGAAATCAAGAAACGTGATTTTGGTGGAATTCTTCTTATTGTATCTAACCCTGTAGATATTCTTACACTTATTGCACTTAAAGAATCTGGTTATCCATCTAACAGGGTAATCGGTTCCGGAACTGTACTTGATACAGGCCGCTTCAAATATCTGCTTGGTGAACATCTTGACGTTGACAGCCGAAGCGTTCACGCATTTATTATTGGTGAACACGGCGATAGCGAGCTTGCTGCCTGGAGCAATGCAAGAATAGGTGGTCTTAAGGTTAATGACTTCTGCGAGCTTCGTGGCCACTTCAACCACGAGCAGTCTATGAAGAAGATTTTTGAAGATGTCAGAAACAGTGCTTATGAAATTATTGAAAGAAAACAGGCCACATACTACGGAATTGCAATGGCTGTCAAAAGAATATGCGAGGCAATCGTTCGTAATGAGAAATCCATTCTTCCAGTATCAAGCCTTATGATAGGCGAATACGGACTTAATGATGTTGTCCTTAGTATTCCTGCTGTCGTTGGTGAAACCGGCGTACAGAAGGTAATTCCTATTGAATTAAATGATGAGGAGCTTGCAAAATTAAAAGACTCTGCCAATATTCTTAAAGATATTGCAAAAGATTATATCTAAAATATTATAAACAGATTTTATTAAAAACCTGCTGTAATAAATGTATATTATAATACATATATTACAGCAGGTTAATTATTACCCTGTTATTAATCATACAGCAGAACAATCCACCGCATTTTTATCAATTATAAAGTTATTTATGAAGATTTAAAATGAGAGTTACAGCTACTCTGCACTACCACTATCTGTCTGCAAAGTATCCGTATTCCCTGTTTCTGGTGTTATGTCGTTGCCAGCCTTATCTGACGATAAGCGGTTGTTTACCATATCTCTAAGGAGCTGGTATATAACCGATGTGAGCGGAATAAAGAATATCATCCCGAGAAGTCCGAAGAACTTGCCGCCTAAGAACACCGCCATTAATGTAAAGAGTGCCGGAAGTCCTACAGAGCTTCCTACAACCCTTGGATATATGAACTGTCCCTCAATGAACTGAACAACCTGAAATACGATTACAAACCATATAGTAAGTACCGGATTGGTGAATAGCACAAGAAATGCACCAACAACACACGCTAAAAATGTTCCTATGTATGGAACGAACTGGAACACTGCCGCCATTATGCTTATAAGTCCGGCATATGGCATTCTGCATATGCTAAGTGTAACAAACATAAGCACGGCAAGTATACAAGCCTCAACGCACTGTCCTGTAAGGAAACTTGCATAAGTCTGTGCAAAAAGATTAGTAACACCTGTAACCTTAGAAGATACCTTCTTTCCAAATACAGCTTCTAAAAGCCTTTCTGTCTGTGAAAGCAGGCGTCTTTTATCCATAAGCACATACACTGCAATTATCACAGATATACTAAGATTAAACAAAGATGAACCTATCTGTGGAATACCCGTAAATATGCTCTGGAAAAATGCTCCGGCAACCTCTCCAGACTTTTTAAGTATGCTGTTCCAGTCAATCTTTTCAACATAATCATTAATAAACGTAAGATGTTCATCATATTTATCCAGAATATCAGTCACTACATTTACATTATTATCAAAATTCTTTATAAATCCAGTAATCGACTCTATCAGATCCGGAATAATAGACCACATTATAACAGCGAATACAAGCACAACTATAACTATTGTCACAACTAGGCTTATCCCGTTGCGTGCCTTTTCTTTTCTTAAGAACTTTACTTTCTTTGACAGCTTCTCTAACTGTCTTGACAATGCTTCCATTGGCACATTAAATATAACCGCAAGCATACAGCCTAGAATTATTGGATTCAGAATCTTAAAAAATGTTCCTATACCACCAAATATATTCCCTATATTAAGTGCTACAGAAAGACTTATTGCCATAACTATACCGAATACAATTATATTTTTATTCTTCTCTCTTTTTTCCATTAATACTTCTCCCAATTATTATATGAACTTCTGATAATGTAATATATTATGGCTTAAAATATACAATAATGCAATATTTTACAGAAGAATTTACGCTTAATTTACACTTTAAAATTTATACTGTTATAAGCTCCTGCACATATCTTGACCTCTTCTGGTGTCTTGACCCGCCATCTATATAGATAATATCAAGCTCGTCTTCTGCCCTTGTCATAGCAACATAAAACAGCCTGCGCTCTTCCTCATAATCATCAACCTTCCCCATATAAGCATATGGTGTCACCTGTTCATTCGCTGATATTATTATAACCTTCTTCCATTGAAGTCCCTTAGCACCGTGAAATGTGCTAAGATACACGCCTTCATTCTTATCCGTTCTCACCCTGTATTCCCTGTCAGTTATATATCTGTACCATTCAGACATATTATCAAACTTCAGTGCTTCCTTTTTCATAGCTTCTGACTGGTTAATGATATCCCCGCTGTCAAGTCCTGTATACTCTGCATACTCAAAAAGGTCATTTTCATACCCCATATCATCGTATATATAATTGATAAACTGTGTCGGATTATCTATCCTCGAAAGACTTCTGAAATCAAGAAACATATCATTGATTGTGTCGTTAATTCTTAAGCAATCCTGTCTGCTGGCATTCTTTGTACAGGCTTCGTATATTTTATTCCTGTCAAATTCGCAATTGTGCACAAAGTTGCTTCTTATATATCTTTTGGGTCTGTTAATTATCCGTCTAAGATCCGTCTGTTCCGGCACACCTCTTGAAAGCCTGTAATATGCAAGCATATCGTAAAAACATATGCCAAGATGAATATCATCCACATTATCCCTTGTAAAGAATGGCATACCTATCGTTTCTAATGTATTGACAAGCACCGAGGCCTCTTTCTTCACCCTGTAAAGTATTGCAATATCGCTTAAATGTCCGCCTGTCTTTACATAGTCATTGATAAGTGACACTGCCATATCTGCCTGCCTGCCATAAGATGCGGTCTGTCTTATATGCACTTTTCCCTCACCCTGCCTGTATGCTGACATATTTTTGACAATTCTGTTTTCATTATTTCTTATTACTTTGTCAGCACCTTCTATTATATATGGAAGACTTCTGTAATTAGTACCCAGAATTATCTGTACAGATCCAGGATATTTTCTTGAGAATTCCTTAAATATTGAGCTGTCAGCTCCTCTGAAACCATATATTGACTGGTCATCATCTCCAACTACACACACATTTTTCCTTAAATCAGCAACCATATATATAATCTCTGCCTGCAATGTGCCTGTATCCTGAAACTCATCAACCATTATATAGTCAAATATTCCCTGCCAGTATTCCAGTTCCTGCTTATTAGAGCTTAAGCATTTGTGACAATATAATATCATATCGTCAAAATCAAGCTTCTTATTATTCTTTTTAAATTCCTTATACTGGGAAAAAGTTATCTCAAGATATGCCTTAGAACTGCTTTTACTATCCTGAATGTCAGCCGTACCGACCGCCATACTATTTATGTATTCATTACATTTTCTATAATACTCATCAAAATCATCAGGAACCCCTGATACTCTCTTATATAAAAGCTGTCTGTGAAATTCAGTAAAGAACTTTAATCTTCCGGCTTCCGATAATATATCTTCAGCCTTCAGATTATATGCTCTTGCAAGTACCGAATAACACAGGGAATGTATAGTTGAAAATCTTATGCCATCACTGCCATACTGCATTTTATACCTGTCTGCCATCTGCACTGCCGCAGCCTTGGAAAATGTAAGCACCAGTATTCTATATGGTCTGACACCCGATTTAATTATATTATTAGCCCTTGCCACTATAACCGATGTCTTTCCTGAACCTGCAACAGATATGATACACACCTGTCCATCAATTGTGTTAATGGCTTTCTGCTGTTCTTTACTATATTTCAATCAAATTCTCCTAAATTCTGAACTTTTCATACCACATAAGCACCATACTTACCATAAGTATAACTGATGATACCCATATTGTATGTATTCCAAATGTTTCTGATAAATTACCGCCTATTCCTGCACCAAGTGCAAAGAAAAATATAATTCCAAAATAATGAATTGCTTTAAATAACTGCTCTTTTTTTCTTTCTCTTACGAATACAGAAAGTGCATCTGTACCACTTCTTAAATTACCTATGCACATTGTGCTTGCATATGCAAAGCCGTTGACTTTTCTGAATGCCTGAACCTGCATAGCACACGAAAATGACACCATAATTGTTGCCACCATATTAAAAGTCTCTGGTATAAAACCTACAATTGTAAGTATTATAATTTCTATTAGAAGAACTAACTGTCTCCAATGGATTTTCTTTGCCATCTTGTATCTGGCATTAATCTGTTCTGTCACAAACACTCCAAGTCCGAATGCTAAGAAAGGAAACAGATACTTAATTCCACCGACTATATTTCCTGTCATAAAATTCTGACTCATAAGGACAACATTTCCTGTCTGTGCATTAGAGAATACTTTATCTCTTGTGAAATATGTATAAGCATCCTGAAATCCACCTGACACAGCAAGAACTGCACTATTCAGAAATGTTTCTGACATCTGGATTTGTTTCTTGGTTATCATAATAATACCAACCTCTTTCCTGTATTATCCGCGATATATCACTACAACATCACCATTCTGTATAAGTGTATCGCCAATAGGTATTATATTCTCTTCTCCTCTTTTTACAAGGGCAATTATAAGATTTTCTGGAAGATTCAACTGGCGTATTGTCCTATTGCACCAGTTATTATCCGAAGTTATGTTAATCTCCTCAAGCGAATCATTATCGCCATTCTCATATGCCGGAATACTGAGTATCAGATTATCCCCGCCGCATATCTTAGTATTACCTCTTGTAATAATTGTTTCCCTGCCTCTTTTTATCATAAGTGCAATTGCACCTGTCGGCATATGTACTTCACTTATAAGCTTATTCTCCCAGTTATGGCCTTTAGGTATGAACATACGCATAAGCGTAATTGATGATTCTTCCTGATAATCATTAAATGTCTTACGTACATCTGATGTTTCATCAATCATATCCAACCGTCTTGAAACTGCTGGAAGAAGCGTTCCCTGAATTGCAACTGATAGAAGTGATATCATAAACACTATATTAAACAAATCCTTTGACATAACGCTTCCGCCCGCCATAACCACTATAGAGAACACTATTGAAGATGCTCCCCTAAGACCTGCCCACGACACTAAAAGGCACTGACGTACCGAGCATTTGAACGGCTTAAGTATCGCAAATACTGCGGCCGGTCTCGCTATAAATGTAAGAAATACCGCAATTGCTATAGATATTGGTATAATTGTTAAAAATCTGTGAGGGTAGGATAACAATCCAAGCATAAAGAATATAACTATCTGTGCCAGTGTTGTTACACCATCAAAAAATGGAACAATATTACCTTTATTGCGTATCCTGCTGTTACCAAGCAGAATACCAAAAAGATATATACATAAGAATTCATTGCCGCCGACTAACTGTGAAAGTCCTAAGCCTAAAAGCACAACAGCAAGAATAAATATAGTATCAAGTCCATTTACAATTATATCTGTCATGGTAAGAACATATATGGCAGCCACCGCAAGACCTATGCCAATAAGCACACCATATACAATCTGTGCAAATATAACGTATGGAACTTTTATAAGATTATCACCATTAAGAATATATATTCCTATAACAGTAAGCATATAAGCAATAGGGTCATTACTACCACTCTCTATCTCTAAAAGCGAAGCAACTCCATCTTTTAAATTAAGCTTCTTACGTCTTAATATTGCGAATACGCTCGCCGCATCTGTTGCTGACAGAACTGCTCCAACAAGAAAGCTTTCCGCTATTGGAAATCTCAATACAAAATAACAGAACAGCATTGTAAATGCCGCTGTAAGAATTACGCCACAGGTAGACAATAGAACAGCTTTAACAGCAACAGGTCTGGCAGTCTTCCATTTAGTATTAAAACCACCATAAAACATAATAAACCCAAGTGCAATATTACATATATATTCTGTCATAGTAAAATTGTCAAATTCAATTCCAGCTATTCCATCGCATCCAAATAACATACCTATACCTATAAAAAGTATAAGTGCGGGCATGCCGAACCTTCCCGAAAACTTGTCTGCCGCAATACACATAATAAGCACCAATGCTACTAATATTATTTCTAATGTCATACAATCTCCCTTTTAACGCCTGCCCTCATAAGCTGTATACACTTCTTTAGATAAGAAGGACTTATCACTCTGTTATCTTACTTCTTCATTCACACTTTCCGAACTAATCTGTTTATTTAGCACATTTTTATCTATTGTGTCAAAGATAATATGTTCCTATAATATCAGTCTGGCAATTATTTGTCAAACATACAATTGTTTATATATTCTTTTATAATTCCGACAACTCCGTCAGCACCAATTCTTGTTTCATCTATGCACATATCGTAATATGCCGCATTTCCCCATTCCTGATTAGAACAATATTTATGAAACTCTGCTCTCCTGCTGTCAGTTTCATTAACAACAACCTTCGCCTTTCTTTCAGAAATATTATGGACATCTGCTATATGCTTAATTCTCTCAGCCTTATCTCCGCTTAAGAATACGCTTACCTTGTCTGTTCTGTCAGAAAATGCGTAATTAGCTCCCCTGCCTATTATCACACAATCACCGTCACCTATTATTGGATAAAGGGCTTTTCTTGCCTCGCTAAGCAGTACATTGTTCTCGTCACTGCTTATAGAATGCATTAAAGCATTTACCGGTATCTCGGAGAAAAAATAAGGGAATTTATCATATATCCCTTTTTCCTTAGCAAGCTTAACAATATGTTCCTTATTATAAAATGTAAGTCCATACTCATCAGCAAGTCTCTGACCTATCTCATCACCCATACATCCACACTGTCTTGCAATTGTAATAATCATATTTATCCTCCATTCTCATTATTATATATATAAAATTTTTTCACACACAGAAATAATCTTCAATATTTTGAAACCTGTGTGTCACAACTTCTTATTCTTTTATAAGAAGTTCGCAAATACACTTGCACCAACTACTGTAAGTATACCTGCAACAGCAATTGAAAGACTGCTCATAGCACCTTCTATCTCTCCCATTTCAATAGCTTTAGCTGTTCCTACAGCGTGTGCAGATGTTCCTATCGCAACACCTTTAGCTATCGGGTCTGTAATTCTGAATACTTTACATATAAATTCTGCTAATATATTGCCAATTACTCCGGTTACAACAATAACTGCAACTGTAATCGTTACATATCCGCCAAGTTCTTCTGATACACCCATACCAATTGCAGTTGTAATTGACTTTGGAAGCAATGTTACATATTGCTCGTGGGTAAGTCCAAAAACCACCGATAATACAAGCACTGTAACAAGGCTTGTGACAACTCCCGATGCTATTCCTAATATAATTGCCGCACAATTACTTTTTAAAAGCTCGAACTGCTCATAAAGAGGAATGGCAAGACACACCGTGGCTGGTGTCAAAAGCCAGCTAAGATACTTCGCACCGGCATTATAGCTTTCATAATCAACTTTACCAATTATTAATACAACCATAGTTACAATTATAGATATAAGCAGTGGATTAAACAATCCCAGCTTTAACTTCTTTTTAAGAAATGTTCCTGCCATATATGCAATAAGACTTATTGCTACTCCCGCAAATGCTGAATCAAGAAAAAAACTATTCATTATTATCCCCTTTCTTAGTACGTCTTACAATAAACTGTGTAACGTGTCCGCTTACACCCATAACAGTAAATATTGTTGCAACTGTTATTATGCATATCGGAACTAATATCGGCTTTAAATTAAGCCATGATGATATAAGACCTACTCCTGCAGGAATAAACATTACAGGCATAATTTCTATAAGAAATCGTCCTGCTTCCTTAACTGCGTCAAGCTTAATCAATCCTGTAAGAAGACCAGCAAATAAGATAACCATACCATAGATACTTGCCGGTACTGGAAGTGGTATGAACTTATTCATCAATTCACCCACTAACGAGATTACAAGAATAATCAAAAACTGTTTAAGATACTTCATAAATAAACCTCTTTTCTTTTGTGCTCTTATTTCATATATATTTGAACGGTCCAGTGCACAAATTCGCCAACTATTATATCTCTGCCTTGTTATATATATCAAGTGTATCCGCCAGAAATACACAAAAAATACAATAGCACATATAAAAAAGAATGTGTGAAACACATTCTTGCGCCGAGCACGGTCGCTTGCGATAAAATACATCTTCGTGCGAGTGTTCATAATCGGCATATAGTGCCTTTTATGTAATAGGGAATTATATTGGAATTTCCTATTACATAAAAAAGCCGCAGCTATCAGATTATCCTGACAACTGCAGCTGCAACAAGTATACATTAAACCGTACACATTATATTATTATTTTCCCTGCTCTTTTACGAAATCTTCGTATAAAGGAGACATGCTTCTTAATCTTTCTACGATACCCTTTAATTCATCTACAACATAATCAGCATCTTCGATTGTTGCATCTTCACTAAGCGAAAGTCTTAATGAACCGTGTGCTATCTCGTGAGGAAGTCCGATTGCAAGAAGAACGTGTGATGGGTCAAGTGAACCTGATGTGCAGGCTGAACCTGATGATCCACATATTCCCTTCTGGTCAAGCATAATAAGCATTGATTCACCCTCAATAAATCTGAAACAGAAATGAACATTTCCAGGAAGTCTGTCTGTTCTGTCACCATTAACTCTTGAGTATGGAATTTCTGCTAACACTCTGTCAATAATGTGATCTCTTATTGCTGAGATATTCTTAATATTCTCTGACATATTAGTATTGGCAATGCTTGCCGCCTTAGCCATTCCGATAATACCTGGTACATTGTGAGTTCCTGCTCTTCTGCTTCTCTCCTGTGAACCACCGTGAATAAATGAACCAATCTTAACCTTGTTGCTTACATATAAGAAACCAATTCCCTTAGGACCGTGGAACTTATGTCCGCTTGCGCTTAACATATCGATATTCATTTCCTGTACATTAATAGGAATATGTGCAAATGCCTGTACAGCATCTGTGTGGAATATCACTCCCTTAGAATGTGCAATTGCACCTAATTCCTTGATTGGCTCAACTGTACCGATTTCATTATTAGCAAACATTATGCTTGCAAGTATTGTTGTATCTTTAATTGCCGCTTCGAATTCTTTAGGGTCAACCTTTCCGTATTCATCAACATCAAGATATGTCACTTCATATCCGTGCTTTTCAAGCCATTCGCAAGTATGAAGAATTGCATGATGTTCAATCTTAGTTGTAATAATGTGATTACCCTTTGACTTAAATGCCTCTGCTGCTGCCTTTAATGCCCAGTTATCAGACTCGCTTCCGCCACCTGTAAAATATATTTCATTAGGCTTAGCCGCACCGAGAATAGAAGCTATAGTTTCTCTTGCTTCTTCCATATCATTCTTAGTCTTCTGTGCAAAACTATATACACTTGATGGATTAGCGTATGATTCTGTAAAATAAGGCACCATAGCATCAACAACTTCCTGTCTTACTGCTGTTGTAGCCGCATTATCCATATAAATAAACTTACTCATTATTATTATCCTCCGCATTTTGTTTCTGAATATCAACCTATCTATCCAATATGAAATATTATAAAGCAGACATAGTAATTGTCAAGAAAATTTTACAGCCGCTTCCTTTTCTTTTGCGCTCATTATATGATAGTTCCTCCACCAAGAACATATTCACCATCATATAATACAAGTGCCTGTCCTGGTGTAACTGCCCTTTGTGGCTCATCAAACTTACACTCAAGCGTGTTATCATCAATCATTCTTATTGTACAGTCTGCACCCTCATGGCTGTAGCGTATCTTTCCTCTTGCTCTCATTGGCTCTTTAAGGGCTTCAATTGCCATAAAATTAAGATTCCCAGCATACAATGTATCAGTAAACACATCTTTATTCTCACCAATAACAACTTCATTGGTATCAGGTCTTACTGCAACTACAAATACAGGATGTCCCATAGCAAGTCCAAGCCCTTTTCTCTGTCCAACAGTATAGTGGATAATTCCATTATGCTTTCCGATTACATTACCATCAACATCAACGAAATTGCCCGGAACTGACTTATAATCAGTAGTTCTTTCTATATATCCTGCATAATCATTATCAGGAACAAAACATATCTCCATACTGTCCGGCTTATTTGCAACCATAAGATAATTATCTGCCGCAATCTTTCTTATCTCATCTTTAGTATAATCTCCAACTGGCATAAGAGTATGTGCAAGCTGACTCTGTGTAAGATTATAAAGTGCGTATGTCTGGTCTTTCTTAGCTGTAACCGAATTCTTAATTGCATATCTGCCATTATCAAGCTGGCTTATTCTTGCATAATGTCCAGTTGCTATATAATCAGCACCTATATCAAGGCTTCTTTTAAGAAGCGATTCCCATTTGACATATCTGTTGCAGGCGATACAAGGATTAGGAGTTCTTCCCCTCTTGTATTCATCAACAAAATAATCAATTACACTTTTCTTAAATTCATTCTTAAAATTCATTACATAATAAGGTATATCAAGCTGTCCAGCCACGCGTCTTGCATCATCCACAGCAGATATTCCACAACAGCCATTCTCTGTTGTTTCTACTGCATCGTCCTGCCATATCTGCATTGTAACGCCAATGACGTCATAACCCTGCTCTTTTAAAAGATATGCGGCAACAGATGAGTCAACACCTCCTGACATACCTACAACAACTTTCTTCTTCATATATTCTCCATTTCAATCCATATTATCCGGTTATTATACATTTATCTGCAATACTGCATATCTCATCCCAGTCATCTGCCGAGTCTTTATCATATACAGCACACACTTTCAATCCAGCATTATGTGCCGCCCGAACGCCTCTTAGAATATCCTCATACACCCACGTATCAGATATATCCATTCCTGCTGACCTGGCAACCTTTTTATAGCTTTCCTTATCACTCTTTCCTATGCCGACATCATATACTGTGTATATTCCCTCAAAACATTCATATATTTCTAACCTTTTAAGAAGAATTTCCACACTGGAAGTATCGGAAGCACTGAATATTACAAGCTTGCTTCCAGCCTCATATTCTCTTCTTATAAGCTTTATCATTCCCTTCTTTGCAGGAATATCACTTGCATAATGCTTATTCATAATATCAACTGCTGCCTCTGTTATCTGTTCTAGCGATGTATCAATCCCAAGAACATTTTGCAGATAAACCGCATATTCCGAAAGGTCCATAACTCCTGTTATCTCATCAAAATTCTTTGGAAGCTTAGCACCTCTTAAAATGGCATATTCCCTTGCACTATTCTTCCAGAACGGCATAGAGTCAACAAGTGTTCCGTCCATATCAAATATTATGTTCTTATTATAATTAAACAGCTTTCTTGTCTTCTTATAAAGCTTTCTTGTCGCCTCCGCGCAGTCATCACTTGCAAATATCGCCGATACAACAGCAATTCCGTCCACGCCTGTATCTTTTAAATAATCACAGTTGTCATAATTAATGCCGCCAATTGCAACTATCGGCATATCAAGCATAGCTGTAAGCTTAAGAAGATTATCCCTGCTTAAATCTTTGGCATCTTTTTTCGTGCTTGTATGAAATACAGCCCCCATTCCAACATAATCAGCACCTAGTCTTGCCGCATTTGCTGCCTGTTCAGGTGTCTTTACTGTCATTCCTATTATCTTATCAGGCCCTAGAAGCTCTCTGGCTGTTTCATAGCTTGCATCACTCTGTCCTATGTGAACTCCGTCAACATCAGCCTCTAACGCCGCGTATATATCATCATCTATAACAAATGGCACACCATATCTTCTTGCTATCGGTTTAATTGCCAATGCTTTTTTTACAATCTCCTCGTGTGTCGAATCCTTTTCTCTTAACTGCAAAAATGTAGCTCCTGCCGCAAGGACTTTCTCAATTTCTTCATAGAAATCCCTGCCATTAAGCCATTGCGTATCTGTAACGGCGTAAAGCTGCATATCTTCACGGGTAACTTTCATAATAATCTCCATTTCTGCGTACACTTTTTTTACATTAGTATAATATAATTCTTTTCAATTTAAAGCAACTGTCTTATAATAAATCTTTAGCAAAATATTATAAACTTAACAAGCCCTGTTATGGGCAGGATAGGAGATTAATTATGACTAAAGATTTAACAAAAGGTAAAATTATGCCTCTCCTTGTTGGATTTACAATACCGTTAGTCCTCGGTAACTTATTCCAGCTTACATATAACGCTGTCGACAGTATTATTGTAGGACAATTCGTAGGTAAAGAAGCCCTTGCGGCTGTTGGTATATGCAACCCTGTAATGACTCTTATGATTTTATTCTTAAATGGTCTGTGTATGGGTGCGAGCATACTTATGGGTACACAATTCGGAGCTAAAGATTACAACAAGCTTCAAAGACAGATAAGCACAACAATGCTTTCAGGCACTGTATTCTCTGCAATATTAAGCCTGTGCTGCATTATCTTTTCAAGACCTATTCTTAAATTGTTACAGGTTGACCCATCTATTATGGATTTAACTGTTTCTTATATGAGAATTATATTTTTAGGATTGATATTTACATTTTTATATAATTTCTTTTCAAGCACATTAAGGGCATTAGGCGACAGCCAGACCCCTTTATACTTCCTTATTGCAAGCTCACTGCTTAATATTTTCGGAGATTTATTCTTTGTAATTGTCCTTAAAATGGGAAGCAACGGCTGTGCAATATCAACTGTAATAAGCGAAATGATGTGCTGTGTATTCTGTATTATATACATACAAAAGCGTGTCGAGATATTAAGGCTAGGCAGAAAATGGCTTGTATTTGACAATTCACTTCTTAAAAAGACAATAAGCTACGGCTGGGTATCCGCTATGCAGCAGGCAACTGTCCAGTTAGGAAAGATTGGCATTCAGGCAATCGTCAACACTATGGGCGTGTCCGTAGCCGCTGCATTTGCTGTTGTCAACAGAATTGATGATTTTGCATATACTCCTGAGCAGAATATCGGCCACGCTATGACTGCACTTATGGCTCAGAACAAAGGTGCTAATGAAAAAAAACGTATGAAAGAAGGCTTTAAATGTGGTATGGTGCTTGAATTCATATATGGAATTATTCTTTTTGCCGTGTGCTTTATACTTGCACGACCACTTATGCTTCTGTTTGTTAAAGATGAAGAAGTTATTCTGCATGGTGTTAAGTATCTGCGCCTTATCTCATTTATGTATATACTCCCAGCCGCTACTAACGGCATACAGGGATATTTCCGTGGAATTGGCGATTTAAAGATTACACTTTTAAGCAGCTTTATCAATATGGGCGTACGTGTTATAGCCGCTATCCCACTCGTTCTTGTAATGGGCATGGGAATTGAAGCCCTCCCATTATCATACCTTGCCGGCTGGATTGGTATGCTTATTGCTGAACTTCCGCTGCTTATAAAGAATTACAGATCCATTGCAAAATAGGCTTCACTGAATATAAACTATGAATAAAAATTGATAAAATTTTGATTAAAATTTGAACTCAATAATACAGACATCTTGCCGCAACTACAGATTAATTGAACTTGATTTATAGTATTTACAGTGATAGAATAATAATATCTTTTTGGAATTAGCAACAAAAGATTAAATTATACTGATTACTCAGTTATAGTAACAATTATTCACTAAGCAAAAAAACAGGCGGGATACAAAGTCCCGCCTGTTTTTTTATAACTATTCACAGAATGTAAGCCTGTTTCCTGTTAATCCAAGCAAAGGCTTAAATTCTGCATTTTCCTTATAAGTTATAACAATACACTTTCCAGCTTTAACTTAGGTACATGATGAACCTGATTGTCATCTCTGTAATACTTAAGATTAACCCCCTCAGATACTTCATCAATAACGACCTGTTCTTTAGGATATCCCAATGCGATAACAAGTCTTGCTGTCATACCCTCTGGAATTGAAAGTTCCTCATTAAGCTTAGGAATATTAACACTTGCAAACATACAGCCTCCAAGATTAACCTCATTGGCAGCAAGAAGTATTGTCTGTGCCGCTATTCCCTCATCTCTTGGTGCTGATACGCTTGAAGCACTGCATATTACTATGTAGCCTGCTGGTCTTTCACCCTCAACAGGACCGTCCCAGTCTGGAAGTGCACCTGCCCATTTTAATGTATCAAACACCTTTTTATTGCTCTCCTCATCACATACAACCTTATATCTTAAAGGCTGGTTGTTAGCACCTGAAGCTGTATTTCTTGCTATATCAACAAGCTTTACAAGCTCGTCCTTTTCTATTTTCTTATCCTCAAAAAAACGTCTATATGAACGGTTCTTTAATACAAGTTCCTTAAATGACATATGACTCTCCTTTCTGATTATATTAAATTTATTACTGTAACATACAAGCCTGCTTAATCTGCTTTACTATATGCTCACTATGAAGCTTAAAACGCCTCTGTTCTGACGGAATGAACCTCTCTGACATTATGAAATCAATGAATTCCTCATATGGCATATACATATAGTCCATAGTTTCACCCTGCTGTAATTTAATGTGTTCCTCATCGTCACATACATTAAGATAACCATAATATATACAATGTCTTGTATCATCAGTATACCTATAAAGTTCGATTAAATCCTCTGGTGATTTCTTAATTCCCGTTTCTTCCAGAAGCTCCCTTACCGCTCCAGTCCTAGGTGTTTCACCGCTGATAATAGAACCTCCTGTAACCTCCCATTTTAAAGAATTCGTCTTGTTACGCGACCTCTGCGTTGTAAGCACCTTTCCTGTCTTTGTAACTGTATACACCATAACAACTATGTGGTACACACCTTCTGGAAGTGACTTTGCCATACTTCTGCGTACTTCAAAGCCTAGCTTATTCTCATTGGCATCATAAGCGTCCCACATCTCCTCATCGACCATTTCAATGAAGCTGTCATAATACTGCTCCTTAAAATATATCATTTCTTCTATCTGCTGTTTGGTATATAATATGTTCTCCGGTGCAACGACCCACACTGTTCCTGAATCATCTCTCCTTCTTGCAACAGCAATAAGAACACCTGAATATTCATCAACAGCAACATCAACACCTACAAGATATACTCTCTGGTCATCTATTACCGGTTTGAATTCCAGATCCTTATCATTGATAACGTATCCGACATTAATCGGATACACAACCGAGGGGTTATCCTCGTCTGTACTTCCCAATGGGTGGTCTACTTTTACGGCTACTAATTCTTCTCTCACTGTTCCTCCTCCAGGTACTAACACAATAGACATAAAATATTATTCTTATAATTATCTAACCACTTATAATAATAAATGTAATTTGCCCCTAATATTATATATTATTTTACATTTGTTGCAAGTATTTTACAATAAAGGTGATATCATTCTTAACATACATACCCCAAGTCTTAATGGTTTAATAACATCTTTGGCATAATCAGCTGTCACTTCGTGTCCTGCCTCAAAGTTATTTAACATATCCTGCTTTACACTTAAGGCAGTCGCTTTATTATATATAAATACTGCATTTTCAAAATGAAGATATAAGCTTCTGTAGTCCATATTGATTGTACCAACAACAGATACTTCATCATCACATACCCACTGCTTAGCGTGGCAGAATCCTGGTGTATACTCATATATTCTCACGCCAGCCGAACACAGTGGCTCATAATAAGACCTTGTAATTCTGTATACAAGCTTCTTATCTGGTATTCCTGGTGTGACAATCCTTACATCAACACCTCTCTTAACCGCAAGCCTTAACTCTCTTTCCATCTCATCAGTGATAATAAGATACGGAGTTGTGATATACACATAGTCCTTGGCATTTTTTAAAATATTAAGGTACACGTCCTCACCAATTCTGTCCTGTCCTAATGGATTATCTGAATATGGCTGTACATAACAGTCTTTCATAACTGCCTTATATGTACCATCTGTCGCATCAAGATATTTATTATAATCATTATCAGTATGTTCTATGGCATTCCACATAGTAAGAAAGCTTGCTGTGAGACTCTTTACCGCATCACCCTGAAGCTTAATTCCTGTGTCCTTCCAGTAACCATATGGGTGTGTTATATTAAAATACTCATCTGCAAGATTATATCCACCTGTAAAGCCTACCTTGCCGTCAATAACGGTTATCTTCCTGTGATCCCTGTTATTCATAAACATATTTACAATAACTTTAAGTGGATTGAATACACGGCACTGTATGCCCTTCTGCCTCATCTGTTTTATGAACTCTTTATTAAGGAAAAAAATGCTTCCTAAATCGTCATAGAATATTCTGACCTCTACACCACTCTGTGCCTTATTTTCAAGGATATGCTTAAGCCTTGCAAAGCTTTCAGCATCTTCAATAGCGTGATATTCCATAAATATAAAATGCTCTGCCTTTTCAAGTTCAACAAGCTGTGCCTCAAAGCTTACATCAGTAGTTGGATAATATTTTACATCTGTATTGCTGTATACAGGATATCTTGCTGTATTGCTTATATATCTGCACTGGTTAGCTACGCCCTTGTCCTTGCTGGCTATATCATCTATTATGCCCTTATCCTGCTTTAAGAGGGTAAGCACATTCGTTTCAATATTATTAAATGAACGTCTAACACCTTTAGTTACAATAGAACGTCCAAATAACAGATATATACATATTCCAAAAAACGGAACTGCAGTTATTACGATTAGCCAGGGCATTTTCTGTGCCGCATTAACGTGTGTTCCAAATATTTTAAGGGCAATAAACATTGCTATAAATGTAAGAAGCAATGTTATGGCAGTTGAATATGTATTCAGCTTCATCATTAAAAATATCATCCAGCCAGTCTGTATTAGAACAAGAAGCCCTATCAGTATCAACCTTGTTGCACTATTTTTTATGCTTGATTTTTTCTCTGTACGCATACCATCACCATTCCTGCATATATTATCTATAATTTAATCTGTGCATCATCACAAATCTTATGTAATAGTAAATTATACACCTATATTGTCTGTCCTGCAAACTGTGTCATATATAATTTATAATATCTTCCCATTTTGTTAAGAAGTTCTTTATGATTGCCTGCTTCAACTATATGTCCATCATCCATAACAACAATTATGTCAGCATCCTGTATTGTAGACAATCTATGAGCTATTATAAGACTTGTCCTGTTCTCCATAAGCTTAAGCATTGCATCCTGAATATGCTTTTCAGTTCTTGTATCCACATTAGATGTCGCCTCGTCCAATATAAGGATCTTAGGCTGTGCAAGAAATGCTCTCGCTATTGATAAAAGCTGTCTTTGTCCCTGTGATATATTCTCACCCTCTGCCATAAGCTCTGTATCGTATTTTAATGGCATTTTATTAATCATAGTATCGCAGTTGCTCATAGCTGCAGCGGCATACATCTGCTCATCAGTTGCCGCTTCATTGGAATACTTAAGATTGTTCTTTATTGTATCTGCAAATAATACAGTATCCTGCAATACAATCGCTGTGTTCTTACGGAGTGTGGCACAATCTATGTCCTTTATATTAACATCATCTATTAATATCTCTCCGCTGTCAACGTCATAAAATCTCATCAGAAGATTGACAACTGTTGTCTTTCCACTTCCTGTTGAGCCTACAAGTGCCACCTTCTGTCCTGCCTTAACTTGAAGATTAAAGTCATATAGCACCTGCTTGTCCTTGGTATATGAGAAATTGACATCTTTAAACTTAATAACACCCTCAAGTTTATCCATATTCTTATCACCACTCTTATCTTCAAGCGGTTCGTCCATAACTGCAAATACTCTCTCTGCCCCCGCTATGGCGGTCTGTATCTGTCCATATATCTGTGCAAGCTCATCAATTGGTCTTCCGAACTGCTTCGCATATACGATAAATGCTGATATAACACCGATAGATATAATATGGTTAATGGCAAAATATCCGCCAAATGCCGCAATAATAACAAAGCTTATATTATTGATTACATTCATAACCGGTCCCATTGAACCACCAAGAATTTCTGCTATAATTCCAACCCTTGTAAGTTCATCTGATACACTGTTAAAGTCTTTTATGACATTTTTCTGCCTGTTATAGGCAACAACTGACTTATAACCTGTAACCATCTCCTCAACCGTTCCATTAAGATTACCTAAAAGCACCTGTCTTTTCGTAAAGAATTTCTTCATAGCCTTAGATAAGAACTTAGTTGCAATCACTGTAAGAATTACAGTAACGCACGATAACAGTGCAAGCTGTGGACATAATACAGTCATCATTATAACTGTTCCAATAATCGTTAATACACCTGAGAACATCGAACTTAACGATTGCGAAACTGTTGTTGATATATTCTCAATATCGTTAGTCATACGGCTCATAATATCTCCGTGGCTGTTACTGTCAAGGTATCTTACAGGAAGATTAACTATGTGCCTGAATAAATCTTCTCTCATCTTCTTTACGATATTCTGGCTTAATACCGCACTTATTTTGGTCTGTAAAAATGTACATATACTATGTATTATGTATACAACCACCATTGTTATAAGTATCGGAGTTAATTCCTTAAATCTGCCTGAAGCTATAATATCAATTGCATTACTCTGAAGCTTTGGTGCATATACCGAACATATTACTACAACGATAACAGCTGCCAGAAGCCCTATAATCATAGCTTTCTCAGCCGCAAAATATGCTATCATTCTTTTTAAAGTACCCTTCTTATCCTTAGCCTTCTCGACAGTAAGATTACGGTTGCCAGGTCTTCTGCCAAAGGCTTTATAATTATTCATCTGTGCCTGTCTGCTCTGCTCCATTCTATTCATTTCCTTTCAGCTGCGACTCATAAATATCTTTATATATCTCACTTGTCTTTATAAGCTTACTATGGCTTCCGACATCTGCTAATCTGCCATTATCCATTACAACAATTCTATCTGCATTCTTTACAGAAGCAATTCTCTGGGCAATTATAATCCTGGTTACATCATATTTCTTTGCTGACAGCTCTGAATAAAGATCAGCCTCTGTCTTTAAATCAAGTGCACTTGTCGCATCATCAAATATAAGTATCTCTGAATTCTTAAGCACTGCACGGCTTATGGCAACTCTCTGCTTCTGGCCTCCTGAAAGACTGTGTCCACCCTGACTTACCTGTGTATCCATACCATCTGGCCTGTTGTCAATAAATTCTGTTGCCTGTGCTATGTCAGCGGCTTGTCTTATCTTCTCACTGTCTGCACTGCTGTCACCCCACGCAATATTTTCTGCTATTGTAGTGCTGAATATCTCCGGCTTCTGTAATGCTATTGACACTTTATCCCTTAAAACCTGCAAATCATAATCTTTAACATTGACATCATCTATAAGTACTTCCCCCTTAGTTACGTCATAAAAACGTGGTATAAGATTTACAAGACTTGATTTGCCACAGCCTGTTGCACCCAGTATTCCGATAGTTTCACCCGGATTAATAACAAGGTTAAAGTTCTCGATAACATTTTCATTATCCATACCTGGATATGCAAATGACACATTCTTAAATTCAACTTTTCCCTTAACGGCAGTTTCTTTATTATATGTACCGCTCTTTATTGCCGGCTCACAGTTAATTATCTCCATAACACGCTTCTTTGAGGCAATTCCCCTTGAAGCTGTCTGAAATATCATCGTCATACGCATAACCGCATTAAGCACCTGTGAACAATATGTAATCGCCGCCATTACATTACCAGGCGTTGCACTGCCTGCACTTACCTGTATTCCACCAACCTTTATAACCGCAACAACTGAAAGATTTAATATAATATTCATAATAGGTGTCATATAAGAAAGCAGTAAAAGCACATCAAGCTGTGTTGAAACAAGCTCATTATTAGCTTTCTCAAATCTTTCTGTCTCGTAATCTTCCTTAACATATGCCTTTACAACTCTTGCACCAGACACATTTTCCTGCATTACATTGTTAACCTTATCAAGCTTCTTCTGTAACACTGTGAACTTAGGATTGGCTTTGGCTATGAAATATACAACACATACTGCAACAAATGGGAGTGCACACGCAATTATTATTCCAAATTCCATATTAAGTGACACCATACACGCTATACCACCGATAAACAGCATACTTGTACGCACAAAGCCTCTCAGGCACTGCATTACAAAATTCTGAAGCTGTGTTATATCATTCGTAACCCTTGTAATTAAAGAACCTGTGGAGAATTTATCAGTCTGTTCAAAAGAGAATTCCATAATTCTCTTAAAGGCAGCTTTTCTTACATCATTACCAAACTGCTGTGCACAAAGATTGGCAAAGACACCGGACATAACGCCACAGATACCACCAAGTGCCACAAATCCTACCATTTTAAGCCCGATGGTAATTACTGTATTAAGATTTCCAACCCCGCCATTGTTAATTCCCAATACGCCATCATCAATTATTCTGCTCATAAGCTCCGGCTGTAACAAGTCCATAGAGACCTCACCTATCATAAATATAGGTGCAAGCAGGGCAAAGAACCAATACTTTTTTAAATATTTAAGCATACCACATTCCTTTCTTAAGCCTTATTACTTCTTATAGCTAAAAAGCACCATCAGAATAAATCTGCTGGTGCTTCTTCTATTATAAATACATTTTATAAATCAAGTACAAATATTCACTTAATAACAGCAATTCTTACTTAATCCAATATCTAATCTTCAAATACCTGCTTAATACTGTCATAATGCAGGAATTCTCCTGTTGCTGCTATCTGTTTAAGTTCTTCTCTGGTAACGAACTTATACCCTAAGGCTTCCTCTGTCTGTATATGTATGTCCTCATCTTTAACATCTTTAACAAACTTGTATACATCTACAAAATAATTGTCGCCCTTTCCAGGATTCTCTCTTTTATAGGTGAATACATATCCACCTCTGGCATCTGTAACGTCAATTCCTGTCTCTTCACGGACCTCACGTCTTACTGCCTCAATTGACTCCTCACCTGCCTGAGCCGCTCCGCCTGATACTTCCCACCATCCAGGAGCCCACGCCTTAGTCATAACACGCTGTGTAATAAGGAACTTTCCATCCGGACGTTCTATGACACCTAACACTGTAAGATGATATTCTCCATCTTTAAGCTGCCAGTCATTCTTTTCCATTAATCTGCCTGTCTTTTCTTTGTTGGCATCATATATATCCCACATTTCCATATACGTCATCCTCCATATATTGTAATCAGCCATACAATAATATACAGCGATTAACATTTTCGTTATAACCATAATTAGTATAACATATTTTCAATACTTTTTCTAGTTAGCTGAGTGAATTTTAACCATATGAGCATATTCACCATCTAACTCCATAAGCTCCTTGTGAGTTCCTCTTTCCTTAATCCCCTCATCTGTAAGCATAAATATTTCCTCAGCATTTTCTATTGTAGTAAGTCTGTGGGCTATAACAAATGTAGTTCTATTCTTAGCCAGCTTCTCTAACGACTCCTGTACAATCTGCTCACTCTCATTATCAAGTGCTGATGTCGCCTCATCAAATATAAGTATAGGTGGATTTTTAAGAAATACCCTTGCTATTGATAATCTCTGCTTCTGTCCACCCGACAACTTGACACCTCTTTGTCCTATATCCGTGTCGTATCCATTTTCAAATGCCTCTATAAATTCGTGTGCATTGGCAAGCTTTGCCGCTGCAATTACTTCCTCATCGGTAGCATCTGGCTTTCCATATCGTATATTCTCTTTAATGCTTCCCATAAACAAATATACGTCCTGCTGGACAACCCCGATATTATCCCTTAAGCTCTTAAGAGTAACATCTTTAATGTCTTTTCCATCAATTCTTATGTTTCCTTCTGTCGCCTCATAAAATCTTGGTATAAGTGAACATAATGTAGTCTTTCCTGCTCCTGACGGACCTACCAGTGCCACATATCTGCCTGGTGTAACATTAAAGCTGATTCCTGATAATACTTCCTCGATTCCGTCCTTATATCTAAAGGATACATTGTCGAATGTAATTTCACCCTTAACGTCTTTAAGCTCAACTGCATCTGGCTTTTCCTTTATATCCGGTTCAACTGATAATATCTCAAGAAATCTTTCATAACCGGAATAGCCGTTCTGGAACTGCTCTGTAAAATCGATAAGTACCTTTACCGGCTCCGTAAATATATTTATATACAATAAAAATGTTACGAAGTCTGTAATATTAACCCAGCCTCTAGTTATTCCTATACCGCCCACTGCAATTACAATTACATTAATCATAGTTGTAAATGCTGTAAGTCCGGCATTGTACATTCCCATATAATGATAGCTGTCTTTCTTTGACTCTAAGAATAAATCATTGCCTTTTTTGAACTTACCGCACTCTATATCCTCATTAGCAAATGATTTAACAACACGTATTCCTGACAGATTATCTTCTATCTGTGCATTAATCTCACCTATGCGGACACGGTTTCTTTTAAATGCACGCTTCATTTTCTTATTAAGGAAATATGCAAATACAAGCATAACAGGCACAAGCACAAATGCGGTAAGCGTAAGCCTTACATCTATAGTGCTTAATATAACAAGTGCACCTATAATCTTTATAAGTGATATTGTTATATTCTCAGGACCGTGGTGTAAAAGCTCTGTTATATCGAATAAATCCGAAGTTATTCTTGATAATAACTGTCCAACCTTCTGGTCATCATAGAATGAATAAGAAAGCTTCTGATAGTGGTTAAAAATCTCAGCCCTCATATCGTATTCAATCTTTGCTCCCATAACGTGTCCGTAATTAGATATATAATAATTACACCCCCACTGCACAAGAACAAGCACGAATAATATCACAACTATTGTAAATATTGCCTTAGATGCTTCATCTGCCGGCATATAAGCAACCTTTGAAGTTATATATCTTACAACAAGCGGTATGACAAGTGCCACCGCCGCAGACATCATCGCAAGAATCATATCTATAATAAATGTGCCTAAATATGGCTTATAATATTTTGCAAGCTTTTTAAGATTTTCTTTCATACAACTCACTAATCCTTTCATGCTTTATTCATCACTAATGACTTTAATTTTAGTGTTCTGCTTTCATAATCTGTACTGGCACTCCAAGAAGCACTGCTCCACCAAGCATATTGCCGATTGTCACCATAATCATACTCTTGATAACAGAAGCTGTGCCAATATCACCAAGTAACATATATCCAATTGAAAATGTACTCATATTAGCAATACAATGCTCAAAACCAGCAACTACGAATGCCATAATAATACAGAACATTATTATAAGCTTGCCGCTTTCTGTCTTTAACTTAGTACCAACTAATACTGCCATACATACAAGGAAATTACAAAGAATCCCCCTTACTAAAAGTTCCATGTAACCTGCTGAAATCTTAGAATATATAAAGCTGTTATAATAATCAACCATTATTGCGTGTGAAGCCTTACTATATACAAATAAGCCCGAAAGAATAAACGCACCAGCAAAGTTACCTATATAGCTTACAACCCATACTTTTATAAGATCTCTTACTGAAACCATCTTATTGTATGTGCCAATCGCCATAACAAAATTATTACCTGTAAATAATTCTCCGCCCATAAATACGACGAGTACAATTGCAATTGAGAATAAAAATGCACCTAAAAGCTTACCAAACTGTGGATAAGTTGGAAGCAGTACTGCCGCACTCACATTCGATAAAATTGTTGCAACAACAATATAGAAGCCTGCCATAATAGAGCGCATAAAATACTTCCCAAAATGATTGTTGCATAACTCTGCCTTATTCGATGCTGCCTTAGCAATTGCATCGACATCTGAAAATAACATATTAATCCTCCGTTCGTTGGTCTGACAACCTGTAATCGGGTCTGCAACAATAGCTACAGACCCGATTATAGAGGATAACACATATAAAATTCTATTTCCATAATTTGTGTGTATTTTTAAAAGAACTTACTACTTTAAAGGCATTACAGCCACATAATTAAACATCATAATAAAGTGGCATATGCTTCCTGCCATAACAAACAGATGAAATATCTCGTGAGAACCAAAATACTTATGGCTGGCATTAAACACCTTAAGCTTAAGTGCATATATAACGCCACCTATTGTATATATTATTCCACCTGCTAACAACCACGCAAATGCCGCTGTTGGAAGTGCATTAATTATCTGTGTGAATGATAATACACACGCCCAGCCCATAACAATATAAAGCACTGATGATATCCATTTAGGACAAGTTACCCAGCATAATTTAAAAATAATACCAACTATTGCAATCCCCCATACTAGTGCTAACAATGCATATCCTGTCTTGTTATGAAGAACAACTAAGCATACAGGAGTATAGGAACCTGCTATCATAACCGATATCATACAATGGTCTAACTTCTTTAATATTTTATTAATTCCAGGTGTTGCATTAACTGTATGATAAGTTGTGCTTGCGGCATACAGCAAAATCATTGTTCCTATAAATATTGAAAGTGAAATAACATGTATTGTATCAGGTGCTGACAATGCCTTAATTATAAGCGGTGTTGCAGCAAATAATGCCATAAGCATTGCTATAAAATGTGTTATTGCACTTCCGGGGTCTTTTATCTTTATGTTAGATACGTTTTTCTTAATCTTTTCCATAATAATCCTCTTTTCTGCACACGCTTTCTTAATATGTGCTGTAATTATCTTCATATTACATAGTATTGATTACTACGTTATATATATAATATAACCATTTATCATAGAAATCAATATCTAATCACATAATTAATCAAAAAATACTGTGCAAGGACATAAAAAAAGCCACTTTTAACGGTCAATCCGCTAAAAGTGGCAGCTTTTTATATTACTTCATAAGCTTAAATGCACTAACTAATTCTTTTAATCTGTCTGCCTGTGAAGCAAGTTCCTCACTGCTTGCAGAACTTTCCTCAGCCATAGCTGTATTTTCTTCTACCACAGCTGCTATCTGGCTTGCAGCTTCTGAAACCTGCTTTAATGATTCAGCCTGCTGTTCTGAAGCAACTGAAATCTGCTCGATATTCTCAACAAGTTCTTTAGTCTTCTCAACTGACTCCATAAGCTTAACAGCTGCATCATCAACCATTCCCTTGCCTTCTTCAACTGCATTAATTGCCTGAACTATAAGTTCACCAGAGCTCTTAGCTGCATCTGCACTCTGTGCCGCAAGATTACCAACCTGTGTTGCAACAACTGCGAAGCCTCTTCCTTCTTCACCTGCTCTTGCAGCTTCAATTGAAGCGTTAAGTGCAAGAAGGTTAGTGCTTGAAGCAATCTCATCAATTGTATTAATAATACTGCTGATATGCTTAGAATTCTCTGTGATAACTTCCATAGCGTGAACTATCTGCTGTACCTGATTATTACTTTCAATAATCTGGTCACCAACAGCTTTAGCCATTTCATTAGCCTTATTAGCATTATGTGCATTCATATCAACCTGATCAGCTACATTAGCAATTGTACTCTGTAATTCCTGTACTGAACTTGCCTGATCTGTTGCACCCTCAGTAATTGCCTGTGCACCATCTGAAAGCTGGCTTGCATTGGAAGCTACCATATCTGCAACACCATTAATCTCTGAAAGAGTTGATGAAAGATCTGTTATAACCTTTACTAAAGCAACTTCAATGTCCTTAAAGTCACCGATGTGTTCTACATTAGGTGATATATTAAAGTTACCACCTGCCATCTCTTTTAAACCTCGTGTTAAATCTTTAATTATTGCACTTAATCTTCCCGCCATATTATCAAACTTCTCAGCAAGCTGACCAATTTCATCATTATAATTCTTCTTAATATTAACCGAGAAATCTCCCATCGCAAGCTGGTCAGCTACCGCAACTACATCATCTATAGGCTTAATATACTTCTTAATAAGCTTATTGCTGATAACAATTATAATTACCAGAGTTATAAGAGAAATAACAATCATAAACACTACAAGAATAATCGTATTACGCTCAAGATCTGTCTTATTTAATGCACTTGCTGCCCACCAGGTCTGGTTAACAGCTTTAATAGGTGCATAGTATCTTTCAACCTTAGAACCATCATCCTTCTTAGTTGTTACACTGAAACTGCTTCCTGTATCAATGCCCTTTTGTATCTTGGCATATTCTTTAGCTGGTAAAACATCGCTTAACTTCTTTCCAACATATTCATCTGATTCGCTGTCATATACAAATGTACCATCACCCATAAGTACATCTACATACATTGTATTGTACTTATCGTCTGTTGAACGGAGTCCGCTGAATGTATCAACATTAATATCTACAAGAATTACACCCTGTGTCTTACCATGATATACAATTGGAAAAGATGCACTTACCATATTGATGCCCTGATCCTTATATGGACTTGTAAAGCTGCTCTGCTGTGAAGCTGCTGCATTCTTGTAATAGTCCTTTGAACCATAGCTTGAATACTCACCATAGCTTTGTACCTTTCCACTCTGTGCATCTGATTCACTTACATAGATTGTATAATCTTTAATAGCAGGGTCAAAAGCATTAGGCTCAAAGAATACACCAACACCTGCAATGCCTTCACTTGATGTTACAGATGTATTGGCTACGCTGATCATAAACTGCTCAATCTCTTTGTTCATCTTCTGTAACTGTACATCATATACTTCACTCTTAACTGTCTCTCCAGTATATCCGGTCTTAGCATAATCATCATAACGTTCCGTAATATAATTCTGAAGAATATTAGCAACATCTGAGGCTCTGTCAAGTACCTCCTGTACTGATACACCATTCTGCTGTGCAATTCCATCAAACTCACCACTTATACTACTATTCATAAACTTAGCTGCAATTGTTGCACTAATTGCAATCATAACTGTAAGGCAGGCAACTAATAATATACCCACTGCTACTGAAATCTTATAGGTCAGTTGTTTATTTCTGAACCCCTCGACTGCAGCATTTTTCTCTGTGTGTTCCTTGCTCATATTATTCCTCCGTTCTTCTACACATTAAATATTCAATTGATCGTATCTTAAATATTTAAATATATATTATCACTATGTATTTACAATATCAATCCATTTATTAAGTTTCGCTAAAATTTGTTAAATATTGTTAAATTATCTTTAAAATCGCAAGTTAGCAATCCAAAATTCATATGTTTTAAATCAACTTTCAATAAACACATAATTAAGAAACAAGCTGGAAGTACATACCTATATTGCACAACCTTATTAATTAAATAAAATTGCGATACATTAAGCATATACTTCCAGCTTTAATCTAATTCAATATAACTAACTATCTTAATAGCCTTATAACTAATCTGTTACCAGCTTTACATCATCTGTTATCAACCTTTTCAGGATTCATATCGTGCCATAAAAGTCTCTGCTTTGCCATATCCTCAAATGCAGTTCCTTCCTTGCCATAATTGCAATATGGGTCAATTGATATTCCTCCTCGTGGAGTGAACTTGCCCCACACTTCTATATATCTTGGCTGCATAAGCCTGATTAAATCCTTCATAATTATATTCACACAGTCCTCATGGAAATCACCATGATTTCTGAAACTGAACAGATATAATTTAAGTGACTTTGATTCAACCATAAGCTTATCAGGAATATATGATATATATATTGTTGCAAAATCAGGCTGGCCTGTTATAGGACAAAGACTTGTAAACTCAGGACAATTAAACTTTACAAAATAATCATTGTCCGGATGTTTGTTCTCAAATGTTTCAAGCACTCCTGGTGCATAATCCATACTATACTTCGTCTTATTGCCTAACTGCTTAAGTCCTTCATCTTCTCTAGACATATTAATCTCCATTCCTGCATATTGTTTTGTCCACATATTAATTATCTGGTATATTAATCCACTTGTATAATATTCTTTTTGTATATTATTCTTCTTGCATATCAATTTCCCAGTGTATTAATCTGCTTATGCACAATTACTTAATATGCTTCTTAATTCTTTCTGTCATCTGCTCCTCACCCATAATATGAACTATTGTCCAAAGGTCAGGTGTATTGGCACGTCCTGTAACTGCAATTCTTACAGCTTCAGCTATATCAGATACATTTCCCTTGAAATTCTCCGGATTAGCCTTATAAGCCTTCATATCTGAAGCAAAGCCGTGCTCATCTGCTATCTCCTTAAGCTTGTTAAACCATACTGAATTATCATCATTATGGTCATACTTTGCAAGATAACTCTTTAATATCTTACTTACCATATCTTCATCAAGCTTGAATTCGTCCATTTCCTCTGCTGACTCACCGTCAAAGAAATAAGAGATAAGTTCAAATATCTGCTTTGCATACATTAAATCTTTTCTTCTTCTCTTAGCACCGACACCCATATAAAGGCGGAGAATTTGTAACATCTTTTCTCTATTGCCGAACCATTTCTCTACATTTTCCGGTTTATTCTCCTTAGCCCAGTCATAAAGGAAATCGTAAAGTTCTTCTTCTGAAAGCTTAGACAATTCATTCTTACATATATTATGAAGCTTATCCTTATCAAAGAGTGCACCTGACTGGTTCATCTTCTCTACTGAGAATGGGAACTCATTGATATCCTTGTCTGGGAACTTCTCGTGCCACTCTTCAAAGTTAGAATTAAGAAGCGTAAGAAGATATACCTTCATTGTATATGGATGGTATCCGTCCTTCCTATAATAATCAAGTGAAAGCTCTGGGTCTTTTCTCTTAGATAACTTTCTCTTGCCTCCTGTCTCCTCATCAAACTTCATAAGATGTGCTGTATGTGCGTAAGCCGGCATCTTAAAGCCCAATAAATGGAATAACTCATAATGTATAGGAGCTGATGCAAGCCACTCACCACCTCTTACAACTGTAGTTGTTCTCATAAGATGGTCATCAATTGCATGTGCAAAATGGTATGTTGGAATACCATCTTTCTTTAAAAGCACAATGTCGTGTATATTCTCTGGAAGCTTAATCTCTCCCTTGATTGCATCAACAAATGTAATCTCCTTATCAGGGCTTCCCTGTGAACGAAGTCTTAATACATATGGCTTACCAGCCTTAATATTAGCTTCTATCTCTTCATAAGAGAGGTTACGACAAGTCGCATATTCTCCATAATAACCTGTAAGAACCTTGTCTTCTTCCTGCTTTGCCCTTACCTTGTCAAGTTCTTCCTCTGTACAAAAGCATGGGTAAGCAAGTCCTCTTTCTACAAGGCTCTTAGCATATGTATGATAAATTTCAACTCTCTGTCTCTGGAAATATGGTCCATAAGCATTTCTTGGGTCTGTATCATCAAAGCCAGCACCCTCATCAAATTCAATATCAAAATATCTTAATACATTAATAATTGTTTCTACTGCACCATCAACTTTTCTTTTCTCATCTGTATCTTCTATTCTAAGATAAAATACGCCACCATTTCTGTGTGCAATTCTCTCATCAGCAAGTGCACTATAGAGATTGCCCAGATGAATAAATCCTGTTGGACTTGGTGCCATACGTGTAACTTCTGCCTTATTAGGAAGCTTTCTATATGGGAATTTCTCTTCATAATATTCAGGAGTATTAACTACTTCCGGAAATAATAAATCTGCTAATTTCTGATTATCCATTTCATCCTCATTTCTGCGCATATTCTCATATAACTTCTATGTATTATATAATTATATACAATGCTATAATGCGCTTATACATTCACATATCATTACGGCAACAGCCAATATTATATATTACACATTTTTATGATATTTATCAACTTATGTTTGATATATATATCAATTTCATATCACCAACACTTTTAATATAGCCATTGACACATAACAATATATTCCTATGTACACTTTGTATGCTATATATATCATATATAATATATATAGTTCGACAGATATATTAAAATACAGGCATTTAAATATTCACATAAATCAGCATAACTTTTTTAATTCAACAATATATTCTCTATCGCATATGCCACACCATCTTCATCATTGCTTTTAGTCACGTAATCAGCAATGCTCTTTAAATGTTCTGTTGCATTACCCATAGCAACACCACAGCCTGCGAATTGTATCATATCAATATCATTATCCGCATCTCCAAATGCCGCAATATCTTCCCTGTCTATGCCAAGAAGTCCTGCAAGGTATTGCACTCCTGACCTCTTTCCAGCATCTTTATATGATATTTCTATAAGCTGTTTTACTGAGCTTGTAATATATATATCCTTGTCAGACTCATAAAGTTCATCAATAATCTTACGCTTTAAAATGTCATCATTAAGGACAACATCCATACAATCAAGTTCATTTCTATGCTCATTAATGAATTGTATAATATCCTCTTTTAATATTCTTGTGGAACGCACATATTGTATCGCATTTTCTGTTGCACCGTACTTTACAGGATTGTCAATATACTCCTTTGCCGCATATGCACACCCTCTTATAAATGCCTCATAAGTAACAGGGTACTGCTTACATACCGACAGAACATTATCAACGGACTGTGGTTTTAGTATATATGACTTAATACATTTTTTATCTGCAATCCTGTATACACTTGCACCATTGCTTGTTATTGCATACTCTATTCCCTTCACATTAAGCACTTCCTCTGGAAGAGTATCAAATGCCCTGCCGCTGGCAATACATACATGGACACCTCTTTTAATTGCCACGTTTAAAGCTCTTTTGTTAGCCTCAGATAAGTGTCCGTCCGATGTAAGTGTTGTTCTGTCCAAATCCAGTGCAATAAGTTTAACCATATATCCTCCATTAACGCATAACATTAATCATTATACGATCTGCGTTATTTATAATGCTCATCAATAAGTATCTAATTCACATTTTACGCTTTACTGCCCCAGAAATCAACAGGTTCATACTCCTGTAATCTTGCAAGAAAACCAAGTTTGTCAAGCTTCTCCTGAATAATGTCCAACGTGTCCTCATCAGGTGCTATCACTGTATGATAATGATACCCTGATGTGACATTCATTAACAGATTAGACTTTCCATTTCCAATCTCTGCCATATAATCTTTAATATCACGCCTTGAGTGCAGATTAAGATCTGCCTTAATAACTCCGTATACTTTGTGATATACGAACACATCTTTAACCCAGCCACCCAACCATATCAACAATACTGTTAAGCTCTGCTTCTACATCTGCTTCTGTATGAACGACCTTAAATATTCTTGTATGTTCATTCTTCTTACGGATAACATATCCCCTGTTAGTTGATGATATTTCATTATCAGAAGCTCTTATAAGTGCTATATCCTGAACAATTACCTGTCTGCTCACATTAAGCATACTGGCAAGTGCAACTCCCGAAACAGGCTTACTACTACTATTAAGAATATCTATTATTTTTTCACGTCTTTGTTCTCCGTTCATACTATCTCTCCATTTTCATCTATTCAATTGGGTGAAGATTTTTTAATGATATATCCATAATCGGTGCTGAATGTGTAAGTGCTCCGCTTGATACATAATCAACAGAAAGTCCTGATAACTTTTCAAGGTTCTCTTTGGTAATATTACCAGATATTTCAACCTCTGCCCTGCCGTCAATTATATTAAGAGCTTCTTTCATAGTATCGTGTGACATATTATCAAGCATAATTATATCTGCTCCTGCTTCAACAGCCTCACGGACCATATCAAGATTTTCAACCTCAATTTCTATTTTTCTTACAAATGGTGCATATTCCTTTGCCATTTTAACAGCCTTAGCTACTCCGCCAGCCGCTCCTATATGATTATCCTTAAGAAGCACGCCATCTGTAAGATTGTATCTGTGGTTATTACCGCCACCGACTCTTACTGCATACTTTTCAAATAATCTATTATTAGGTGTTGTCTTTCTTGTATCCAGAAGCTTAATACCTGTTCCTTCAAGACACTGGGCAACTTCATTAGTATATGTAGCAATTCCACTCATTCTCTGTAAGTAATTAAGTGCTGTTCTCTCCCCACATAATAACACTTTTATGTCACCTATTACAACTGCAAGAAGCTCTCCCTTAGTAACTTTATCTCCATCTTTTACTTTTAAATCAACAACTGTATTCTCATCAAGAAGTGTGAATACCCTTGCAAATATCGGAAGTCCACATATAATTCCATCCTGCTTACATATAAGCTGTACCTCGCCCTTCTTAGGTTCTGGCATAACACTGTTAGTCGACACATCTTCACTTGTTATATCTTCCTTTAACGCACTGATTATTAATGGATCTGCATTTAATTTTAAAGTAACATTATCAAACATATTTATTCTCCTGATTATACCATATTTTTGCGTTGTTCTTCAACGCATCCGAAGTTTCGAAGAAACTTCTAAGTGACTACGAA
>OGWR01000127.1_pt1 | contig 63333 bp, 50 predicted proteins | sample 1576061 | NCBI WGS metagenome assembly OGWR01 (sample SAMEA3541511, study PRJEB24748) | human gut metagenome | biome: human gut; feature: human-associated habitat; material: faeces | place: China | collected 2012 | reverse complement strand
TAAAAAATGTTGCAAACTAATGATTAAAAATCATTAATTTGCAACAGCCCCTTTTATTTTAAAGCTATTATATAAAAAAAGACTAAACCATAATAAGAATAAGAAAAGTTTTAAAAACTATAATTCTTCATAGAATTTTCTGAAGTGTTATTTTAAAAAATATAAGGTAGTTCCTCAAAAAAGAGGTAGTAATTGTGGTTAGAAGATATAATTATTATCAAAACATTTTATATTTTTTTGAAAACGTAATTTTTTATGACGATTTTTATATTTTGATTGTAAAAAAAATTAAAAAATGGTAGAATTTTATTATATTATATAGAGAGGGATATAAAATATGGAGAATTTTATTAAATTAATCAAAGCTGAGATAAAAAATATAAAAAATGTTAAACATGGGATAATTGATTTTAAAACTCATATAACAGGAATATATGGACAAAATGGTTCTGGAAAAACAGCTTTAGTAGATTCCGCTAATATATTAAAAGTCTATTTATTAGGAAGAAAATTAGACTTTTTTTATGATTTGATTAATGTAGAAGCTAAGACTTGTAGCTTAAATTTTACATTTGAAGCTGAGATAGATGAAAAAAAATATAAAATATTTTTAGAAGTTACTTTAAAAAAAATAAAGAAATTTGTTGAAAATGAAGAAGTTAATGGAGTTATTATAGAAAAGGAGATTATAAAATACTCTGAAATTGTTGGGGAAAAAGCAACAAGTAAAAAAGTTTTAATTGGAAGTACTAAAAAAGAAGTCCTAAAGAATAGTGAAAGTTTTAAAAAATTACTTTTAGATGAAGAAGAGAAAATTAATTTGATGGTTATAAAAAAAGTAGCTGAAAATGAGTCAACTTCATTTTTATTTATAGAAGAATTAATGAAAGTTCTAATTAAATATAAAGAAAATTATCAAGAAATAATCAATATAATTTTAGCTTTGAAAAAATTTGGAGTAAGTGATTTAATTGTAATTACAAATGAAAATCTAGGTATTATTAATATGAATAATGTCTTTCCTTTGAATGTAAGGACTAATAAAAGTTTTGGAAGTTTTTTAATTACTGAGCAAAATATAGTAATTGATGAAAAAATGTGTGATGAGCTTCATAGAGTTATAGAACAGATAAATATTGTTTTACATTCAATAATTCCAAATATGAGTTTAGATTTATTCGAAAAAAATAAAGAACTTGTAGAAAAAAATAGGGTAAATGTAGTCTTTCAACTAATTTCTATAAGAAATGGTAAGAAAATACCTTTTAAAAATGAATCAGAGGGAATTAAAAAAATTGTATCTATTCTAAGTGCCGTAATAGCCACTTATCATAATAAGGGAATATGCTTAATAGTTGATGAACTAGACTCTGGAATATTTGAATATTTACTTGGGGAGTTATTGTCTATATTAGATGAAGGTATTAAAGGACAATTGATTTTTACCTCTCATAATTTAAGAGTATTGGAAAAGTTAGATAAGGACTCTCTTGTATTTACAACAGTTAATGAAGAAAATAGATATCTTAGATTAAAGAATATTAAACCAAGTAATAATCTAAGAGATGTATATATTAGAGAGATGACTATGCAAGAGCAAAATGAGGTTCTTTATGAGGAAACAAATAACGGAGAGATTGAGTTTGCTCTATATGAGGCAGGTGTATTAGATGCCAAAAAATAGTGAAGATGTGATAACAAAAAGAAAAGTAGTTTTAATTTTGGTTGAAGGAGCAAGTGATAAAAAAGCTTTAAGTTTAATAGAAATATTTTATAAAAGTAAAAATTTAAAAGTTTATACTACTGAGGGAGATATAACTTCAAATGGAACTACGACAGTTACAAATTGTACAGAAGTTTTAAAAAGTATTGTTAAAGATTTTAGAGAAGATAAAAAATTGGAAAAAGATGATATAGCAGAAGTTATACATATAATTGATACTGATGGAGCTTTTATTCCTGATGATTGTATTGTAGTTGATAAAACTCTTTCTGATTTTTATTATACTTTAGATTGTATAAAAGCTAATAGTAAGAGAAAAGTAAAGATTAGAAATGATAGGAAAATAGAAATTATTCAAAAATTATTGAATACTAAAAAAATAGATAAAGCAATTAATTATAGAATGTTTTATATGTCTTGTAATTTAGACCATGTTCTTCACAATGAAATCAATTTAGATAATACTTTGAAAGTGCAAAAAGCTTTTGAATTTAGAAAAAAATTTAATAATAATAAGAGTGGATTTATAGAATTTTTTAACTCTTCCGAATGTAAAGCTAATGGAAGTTATAAAGCTACTTGGAATTTTATTCAACAAGAGAAAAACTCCTTAAAAAGATATAATAATTGGTGGATATTTCTTAATGAATTAGAAGCTGAAGAAAATAAAGAATAGGGAAAAGAGTTATTATAGTAAAAAATAAATAAAGAATTATAAATAACTTATTTGACAATAAATCTAACTTAGATAAATTTAAAGAGTTTATTACCAATATATTAAAGTTAAATAAAATCATACTAAAAGAGGGAGAAAAATAAAAATGCTGATAGATAAAGTTGAAATAGATAAAAATGAAGAGATTGATATTTTTGAAGAAAAAATTTTAAAATATAGTCCAGCTTTATTTGAACTTCTTTTAAAAGATAAAACAACAGGAAAAAATATTTTATGGGGAACAGATGATTATAAAAAATATGGAAATTTATATGATGCTAGATGTGAAATAAAAATGGAATTAATAACAGGGTTTAATTCTGAAATAATTCAACCAAGAGCTACTAAAGAAATGAAACATCAAAGTAGCAGGACAAAAGAAAAAGCAGAAGTATTTACTCCTTCATGGGTTTGCAATAAACAAAATAATTTAGTTGACAGAGAATGGTTTGGAAGAATAGAAGTTTTTAATATAGAAAATGGGGAAGCTTGGAGAACTATTGAAGAAAAAATATTTTTTCCAGAAGTTAAGAGAAAAAGTTGGAAGGATTATATAGATGCCAGAAGGATGGAAATTTCTTGTGGAGAAGCTCCATACTTAGTTAGTAGGTATGATACTGTTACAGGAGAAAAAATTGAAGTAAAAGATAGAATAGGATTATTAGATAGAAAATTAAGAATAGTTAACGAAAATACAGATACCAAAGAAGAATGGTTAAAATGGACAATTAGAGCTTTTGAAAGTATATATGGGTTTGAGTTCCAAGGAGATAATTTACTTTTAGCCAGAGAAAATTTACTTTATACATTTATTGATAATTATGAATATAAATGGCATGAAAAAGTAAGGTTACAAGATTTGAAAAAAATAGCTAATATTATAGCATGGAATTTATGGCAAATGAATGGAATAACATATGCAATTCCCTATGCAGAAATAGAGGAAAATTCTTTTCAATTAAATATATTTGAGGTGGTGCAGAAAGAGAGAGTAGCAAAATATTGTAAAATAAAAGATTGGAGAGCAGGAAAAACTACAGAATATAGATTACTAATAAGGGGAGAGTAATATGACATTAGAGTTTAAAGATATTTTTGAATATAAGTTAATATATATTTTTTCTATTAATACAGAAAGCCACAGAGGGATTTTAAAAATAGGGGACACAACATTACGTAGTGATAAACCTATTGACAAACTTTTTCCAAATTGTAAAGAATTAAATGAAGCAGCCAATGAAAGAATAAAAAAATACACTATTACTGCAGGAGTAAAATTTAATCTATTATATACAGAATTAGCTGTAAAAGAAACTAAAAAAATTGATGATAAAGGAAACGAAATAGTAATTATAGAAAGTTTTAGAGATTATGATGTTCATAAAGTCTTGCTTAATTCTAATATTAAAAAAATGGAATTTGAGAATAAAGGAAGAGAATGGTTTAAGGTAGATTTAGAAGTAGCCAAAAAAGCTATAGAAGCTGTAAAAGAAGGAAGAGCTAGTTTGAAAGCTGGAGAGATTAAAGAGATACAATCGCCTATAAATTTTAGACCAGAGCAAGTAGAGGCTATTGAAAAAACGTTAAAACATTTCAAAAAAGGAAAATCTATGCTTTGGAATGCTAAGATGAGATTTGGAAAAACTTTAACAGCTTTAGAAGTCGCTAGAAAATCTGAATTTAAGAAAACAATAATAGTAACTCATAGACCAGTAGTTAATGATGGGTGGTATGAGGACTTTGGAAAGATATTTTTTAGAAAAAATGATAAAGAGAATTATGATTTTTCTTCAAAAACAAAAGGAGAGCCTTTAAAATCTATTTTAAAATCAGGAAAAAATTTAGTATATTTTGCTTCTATTCAAGATTTAAGAGGTTCTAATTTAGTGGGAGGAAAATTTGATAAAAATGATGAAATCTTTAAATTAGATTGGGATTTCGTAATAGTTGATGAAGCACATGAAGGAACAACAACTCAGTTAGGAAACGAGGTTATAAAGGCTTTAATAAAAGAAAATACAAAATTATTATCTTTATCTGGAACACCATTTAATATTTTGGATAACTATGAAGATGATGCTATTTATACTTGGGATTATGTAATGGAACAAGAAGCTAAGCAAAATTGGTTTGATAAAAAGTGTGGAGATTCTAATCCATATGATGATTTACCAGAAATGAAAATTTATACATATAGTCTAGGAGAAATACTAAGAAATAAAGCATATGTAGATTTAGAAGATAAAGCTTTTAACTTCAGAGAGTTTTTTAGAGTTTGGACTGGAGATAAAGAACGTGATGGAAAAGTTATGCCAGAAGATGCAGAGATAGGAAGTTTTTATCATGCTAATGATGTTAAAAGTTTTTTAAAACTTCTAACTAAAGGAGATGAAAAGAGCCATTACCCTTATTCGAGAGAGGAATATAGAAATATATTTAAACATACTCTTTGGGTAGTACCTGGAGTAAAAGAAGCAAAAGCTTTAAGTGAATTAATGAGAAAAGATGAAGTTTTTGGAAATGGAATGTTTGAAATAGTAAATATTGCTGGAGATGGAGATGAAGAAGATGAATCTGAAGAAGCTTTAAAGAAAGTAAGAAAGGCAATAAATGAAGCTGGAGATAATTATACTATTACTTTAACTTGTGGAAAATTGACAACAGGAGTTACTATTCCTCAATGGACAGCAGTATTTATGTTAGCTGGTTCTTATTCAACTTCTGCTTCAAGTTATTTACAAACTATATTTAGAGTTCAATCTCCTTATAAAGTAAATGGAAAATCTAAAAGATATTGTTATGTTTTTGATTTTGCTCCAGATAGAACATTAAAGATGGTTTCAGAAGCTGTAGCACTTTCAAGTAAGGCTGGAAAAACAAAAGAAAGTGATAGAGATAGATTAGGAAAATTTTTGAATTTCTGTCCTGTTATTTCTATAAAGGGAACAGAGATGAAAGAGTATGATAGCTCTAAATTACTACAACAATTAAAAAGAGCTTATGCAGAAAAGGCAATAAAGAATGGTTTTGATGACAATAATCTATATAATGATGAACTTTTAAAGTTAGATGAATTGGAGATAAAAGAGTTTAATAATTTAAGAAAGATTGTTGGTACTACTAAAGCAAGTGAAAAAACAAAAGAGATTGATATTAATAAAAGTGGCTTTACAGAAGAAGAGTATGAAAAACTTGAAAAAATTGAGAAAAAGAGAAAATTAAAAGAAGAATTAAACGAAGAAGAGCTAGAGTTTTGGGAGAAGAAGAAAAAGCAACAAGATGAAAAGAGAAAGGCAATTTCGATTTTAAGAGGAATTTCTATCCGTATGCCATTATTGATTTATGGAATTGATATAGATATAAATGACGATATTAGTATGAAAGATTTAGTAGAAAATATTGATGATAGTTCTTGGGAAGAGTTTATGCCAACAGGTGTAACTAAAGAAAAATTTAAATTCTTTATGAAATACTATGATAAAGATGTTTTTGTAGCTGCTGGAAGAAGAATTAGAGCAACGGTTTTAGGAGCAGATGAAGAAAGACCTTTAGAGAGAATTAAGAAAATTGTTACTCTTTTTTCATATTTTAAAAATCCAGATAAAGAAACAGTATTAACACCTTGGAGAGTTGTTAATATGCATATGGGAGATTGTTTAGGTGGTTATAATTTCTTTGATGAAAAGTTTGAAGATACTTTAGAAGAGCCAAGATTTATTAATAAAGAAGAGGTTACAGAGAATATTTTTGGAAAAGAAGAGTCAAAATTATTAGAGATAAACTCTAAAACTGGACTTTATCCTCTATATTTAACTTATAGTTTATTTATGAAAAAATGTGAAAAGTATTCTAAGGAAGAGTTAACAAAAGAATTAGAGAATAAACTTTGGCTAGAAACAGTTGAAGAAAATATTTATGTTATATGCAAAACACCAATGGCTAAATCAATAACTATAAGAACATTGGTAGGATTTAAAAATAAGGAAAAAATAAAAGTAAATGCTCATTGTTTTGATAATTTAATAAATACATTCCAAAATAAACCGACTCAATTTGCAGAGAGGGTAACTAATTTAGGATTTTGGAATAAGAAAGGAAAGGAAAAAATGAAATTTGATGCAATAGTAGGAAATCCTCCATACCAAATATCTGATGGTGGGGCTCAAGCAAGTGCAACACCAATCTATCAACATTTTGTACAAGCTTCTATATTGGTAAACCCAAATTATCTTTCATTTATAATTCCAACAAGATGGTATGCTGGTGGAAAGGGATTAGATGAATTTAGAGAAGAAATGTTAAATGATAAAAAATTAAAAGAGCTGTATGACTCTATCTCTCCAGAAAAAATATTTCCAAATACTAATATTAGGGGAGGAGTATGTTATTTCTTATGGGACTCAAATTATGATAATTCTAAAGATTTAGTTAGAGTTGTTACTCTTGATGGTAGAGAAATTATTGCTGATATAAAAAGAAAATTGAAAATTGAAGGAACTGAAATCTTTATCAGAGATGCTAAAGCTATAACTATATTAGATAAAGTTTTCAAAGATAAAGAGTTAGAAGTTTTATCTGATTATATTTCAGCCAGAAAACCTTTTGGTTTAGAAGGGAACTTTATAAAATCAGATGATTATAAAAGTGATAAAAATACTTTACAAAATCCAATAATTTGCTATGGAAAAGGGAAAACTATTGGATTTGTTGAAAGAAATAAGATAAAGACTAGAGAGGAATGGATAGATAAATGGAAAGTATATATTCCTAGAGCCAATAATATAGGAACAGAATTAAATGATGATAATTTAAACTCATTTGTAGGAGGACCTAAAACAGTATGTACTGAATCATATATAGCTGTTGGGATTGAATTAAATTTAGGTGAAATATCAGCAAATAACTTATCTACATATTTAAAAACAAAATTTGCAAGATACTTTCATAGTTTAGGAAAGGCAAGTCAAGATGCAACAGCTAAAACTTTTAAATTTGTTCCTCTACAAGATTTTACAGATAATTCAGATATTAATTGGAACAAAAGTATTAATGAGATAGATGAAGAGCTATTTATAAAATATGGATTGAGTGATGAAGAGAAGGAATATATTAGAAATAAGATAAAGGATATGGTATAGAAATATAGGTGAAAGTTATGGGAAAAAATATAATATGTGATACTTGGATAGATGATGGTGATTTAAAAAAATTAGAACAACATGATTTTACAATAGGAAAGATTAATATTTTACCCAATTCATTATTTAAATATTTTTCAAATACATATAATAATGATAGGACTAATTATTCTCAACAAGCTATCATAACAAATGATATCTTCTTAGCTAATCCAGAGATGTTTAATGACCCTTTTGATTGTTCTGTAGTAATTAATTTTTCAGAATATTATATTACTATGATACAATTTTATTCAAAGTTATTTGGAATAGATAAAGAAGTTTTTGGAAGAATATTTGAATTTTACAGAGCTTTCCATTATTATCAATTTTCTTGGTTATTTTCAAAGTTACAATTTATTTTAATAAATAATAAAAATTTAATTAACAATATTGATTTTAGATATTGTTCTAACGAAATAGAGAAAATGGAACTTGAATTTTTCTTATTAAAACTTCAAAACTATATCTATGAAAATTGTAATAATCATAACCTTGAAACTTTAATTTTTAATGGAATATTTGAACTTATGAGAGGAAAGATAAAAGATGAAACTAATAAATTAAAGAAAAATTTTAGAATAGCTTCACTAACAGTTCAAAATGATAATATTTTAATGTGGTCTCATTATGCAAATAATCATAAGGGATTTTGTATAGAATATGCTATTGATAAAACAGAGATTAACGAATTATTATTTAATCTTTCTCCAGTAATATATTCAAATGAAAGACCAAAAATGAGTAAATTCTTTTTTAATAGTAAAACAATATTTGAATGGTATAAAAATGGATTATTAAGAAAAGTAGATTTATGGAGTTATGAAAAAGAATGGAGATTGGTTTTATTAAAAAACGATTGTTCATTAGAAGGAACTTTTCATTTTTATCCAATAAAAGCTGTTTATTTAGGTTGTAAAATGCCAGATAAAGAAAGAAAAAAGATAGAAAAATTAATTATGGGTAAAAATATAGAATTATATCAAGGGGAAATGAGTGAAGAATATTATCAAATAAATTTTAAAAAAATATATCCTTAGTTCTTAATTGATAATCTATATAAAACTTTGAGGAGGAACAAGACTTGAAAAAATGCTGGAATATATTTTTAACTATATTTTTATCAATTTTAGTAATATATACTTTCATAGTGAAAGAAAATAATTTTATAAAATCTGGAGTAATTATTTTTGTTATTCTTATAATTATTAATCTTTATTTCTATAAAAGAATAGTTACATATTTTAGAAAGAGTTACTTAGAAATTATTAATCTTTCTTTATATACAACATCAATAGGGTTATTAGTTTTTTCAAATAAGGATTTTAATAAATTTTTGATAAAATGTAAAATTCTTTTTAATAATTTTTCTTTTAGTAATATATACTATTATGCAATAATGCTTAGTACAATTTTTTTAACTGTACTAATTCTTATTAATTTATTCAAAGACTTTAATAAAATTAAGCAAAATAAAAATCAACAAGATAAAATAACATTATTAAGTTTTAGAGAAAAAGAAAAAAAGAAATTAAAAGAAATAATTGAAGATAAAAAGATAACAAGTATTTTAATAGAAGCAGAAATGGGAAATGGAAAAACTACTTTAATAAATTCATTGATTAAAGATTTTGAAAATAATGAGGGGTGTGAAATTATTTATTTTAAATTACCTCTAGTTAAGTCTTATGAAGAGTTGGAGAAAAATTTATTATTAGAGTTACAAAAGATACTTGTAAAATATGATTTAAATAATAAATTTATAAAGAACTTATTAAATGATATTTCTACATTAAAATTAGGTTGTATTGAAATAAATTTAGGTAAAAAAGAAAGTATTTGGAATACACTTCAAGAATTACAAAGAACTTTAATGGAGATTAATAAAAAAATATTAATAATTTTAGATGATATTGAGAGAGAAGAAAATTTAGAAAAAATATATAAAAGTACTTTATTTTTAGGAGAGCTTTCTGAATATTTTAAGAATACAAATGTTACAATTTTATTATTATCACAATATGATTATTTAGAATTGGCTTTTATCAAAACTTTAGAGAATAAAAAAACTAATAGTAATTCTCAAGAAAATTGTGTTTATTTAGATAAATATTATAAATATAATTTTAAGTTAATCGAACCTCTTATAACTAATATGTCTATTGAGGATTTTGAAACTATTATAAAAGATGCTTTTAAATCTACCTATTATGAATTGCAAAATGAAATAGATTTAAACTTATTTAATCAATTTACTGATCAAGTAACTCAATATATTTTTAAATATTTTGAATATAGCTCATCAATTGAGGTTTTTAATATAAGAAGATTTGAAAAAGTAATAAAAAAAATTAGCTATCTTTTTCCTTTTTACAAAAAAGAGATTTTTACTTATTATATATTTTCTTATTGTATTTTACAAGAAAATTATTCAATTCTTAGTGATGATATTCTTTTTGATAAATTTTTAAATAAAATAATAGAGGAAAAATATTCAGTAAATTTATCTAAAAGTGTTGATGTAGAAGAAGAAATTGTTTATTTGATAGAACAATATAAGTCTGGAATTTTCTTTAATGAGAATATAAATTCAAGTGTAGGGTTAATAGAAGATATTATTAACGGGAGAAAAGAAAGAAAAAATTTAAAAATAACTAATTTAACAATATTTTCTAAATATATTTTTAAATTAATAGGAACAGATATGGAAAAAGCAATTAGAGCTTTAAATAATGATTTAATTGTATTACCTCAAGATTTAATAAATTTTATTTTAAAATTTCCAAATATTATAGAAGAAGAAATTATAAAAGAAAAAATTAAAAAAATAATTTTAAAAGAAGATGAAAAAAATAACTACTCTAGTATAAATTTTACAAATACTATAGAAAATTTAAATAAAGCTACAAATAAAAGAATAAAAACTTTAAATGAAAAAAATGAAAAATTTATAGAGATAATAAAAGATAAGTTTACAGAAAAAGAAATAGAAGAAATGAAAGAAAAACTTATAAAATAAATATGGAGGAAAGAATGGGACAAGAAAATATAGGTTGGAACTTTCCCAATAGTAATCATGGAAAAGTTTCTGGAATAAGTGAAGCTGGAATAGAAACATTTAAGGGTAGCTTATACAGTTCTTTGGCTAGAGAGATTTGTCAAAATTCATTAGATGCTAGTTTAGATAATTCTAAACCTGTAATAGTAGAATTTGATTTAAAAGAGTTTAATCTAAAACAAGATGAAAGAATAAGTGAGCTAGAAAATATATTCGAAAAATGTAGAGAATATTGGACAGATAAAAAAACTTTAACTTTTATAAATAAAGCTATTAAAGTTTTACAGGAAGAAAAAATAAGAGTTTTAAGAATAAGTGATTTTAATACAACAGGATTAACAGGCTCAGATAAAATTAGAAACTCTTGTTGGCAAAACTTAGTAAAAGCTTCTGGAGTGTCAGATAAAGGTGGAGCTTCTGGTGGAAGTTTTGGAATAGGAAAATCTGCTCCCTTTGCTTGTTCAGACTTAAGAACTATATTTTATAGTACTCTTGATATTGAGAATATTAGAGCTTTTCAAGGGGTAGCAAATATTGTATCTTTTTACAAAGATGACATTTTACCAAGAGAAAAGAGAGATTGGACACAAGGAACAGGATATTATGGAAATATAGAGGATAATTCGCCAATTAGAGAAATTCAATCTTTTGGAAATTATATTAGAAAAACTTCTGGAACTGATATATTTGTAATTGGTTTTATGAAAGATGATAGTTGGAAAGATGAAATAGTAAAAGCTGTTTTAGAAGGGTATTTGATTAGTATTCTAAGAGAAAACTTAGTTGTTAAAGTTGATGAGATAGAAATAAGTAGTAAAACTTTAAACTTATTAATTGAAAAATATAAGGAAGACATAAGTTTAACTTATAATTATTATCAAGTTTTAACTTCTAATATAGTTCCAATAGAATATAATTTTGAAGATTTAGGAAAGTTAAGCTTCTATTTAGATATTAAAAAAGATTTAAAAAGGTCTATCTTAATGGCTAGAAGTAATGGAATGAAAATCTTTGATAAAAAAGGAATATCATCTGTTATTCAATTTGCTGGAGTATGTATTTTAGAAGATGAAAAGATCAATTCATATTTTAGAGAGATGGAAACTCCTCAACATAATAACTGGGAGCCAGATAGACATTCTAATCCTAAAGAAGCTAAAAAGAAAAGAACTGCATTGTACAAATATTTAAAAGATACTATTTTTAGTAAAGCAAGTGAAACTATAACTGATGAAGTTGATGCTGTTGGAGTGGGGGAATTTATTCCAGATTCAGAAGATATAGATATTAAAAATTCTGAAAATACAAAAGAAACTATTTCAAATGAGATTAAGACTATCTCTTTAGAAAAAGTAAAAACATACAAAAGTACAGGTAACTCTTCAAAAAAAGGAAATTATTTTGATGAAATAGATGGATTTGGAACTTTAACTGATGATGAAATTTTAGAAGGATTTCAACCACAAAAAAATAATAGCTCTACTAGCTCATTTAATTCTAAAAATGGTGGTGGAAAATCTGGGGAAGGAAATGATGTAGTTAATGAAAAAATTATAGTTAATCCTTTAAAAATGAGGTTGGTAGCTTCTAATAGTATTAATAAACTAAATTTTGTAGTTGATAGAGATATAGATGAAGCAATTATAGAATTAAAAATAGCTGGAGAAGATAGAACTACCATTCCGAAAATTGATGAAGCTTTTGATAATGATAGAAATCTTTTAATTATATCTGAAAATAAAGTATTTTTAAATAATATTAAAGAAAAACAAAATAATTCTATATTATTTACTCTAAAAGAGAAAGAGAATTACTGTATGGAGGTTTTAATATATGGAAATAAAAAATAGATTATATCCTCATCCAGTACTTAGAGAGAATAATGATGATTATATTAACTCAAGTTTTGAAATGGATTTATCTTATGAAAGAGATATAAAAAGACTAAAGTTAAATATAAGTTTTAAATTAAACAATAAGACTTTAGAAAAAATGATATTAGATGAAAAAGCTCAATATGTAATTCATATTGAGTGTCCAAAAACTTCTTATAGAAGGATAATTACAACAACAGAAAAAATCTTGTCAGAAAATTTGAAAGATGAAAACATATTAGGAAAAATTCAAGTAACCTCTTTTATTGTTGTAAAAGAAAATATATTAGACTATGAAAATGAAAGTTTTAATTCTGATTATTTTGGAATGAAATTTAATTTAGAAAAAGGAACTATTTTAGCAATAGGAGATTCTTATAAAATAGATGTAGACAAAGAGAAAGAATCCTTAGGTAACGTTCCTTCTATTTTTACTATTTGTAAAAAAATGACGACAGATGAGACTGGAATAAACATAGAATATAATATGAATAAAATAAGAATTGATTTAAATATTTTTGATTATGAAAGATATACTCAACTAGTATCTTCTAGTAATCAATTTATTGATATTATAAATTGTTCTTTAATTTTTCCTACTTTAATATATGTTTTTGAAAAATTGAAAAATGAATTTGATGAGATTGAGGAAAGTGATTATAGATGGTTTAAAGCTCTAAAAAATATTTTTGAAAAATATGGCTATAGATTTAATCAAGAGCTTTTTGAAAATGAAACTTCATTACAATTAGCTCAAAAAATTTTAGATTTTCCTTTTAGTAAATCATTAATTGCTTTACAATTTGGATTAGATGAAGGAGTAGATGAATGAAGTTATATTTTATGAAAGAAGATGCCTTAACATATTTCAAAAGCAATGTTGAAAATAATTTAAAGAATTATACTACAAAAGATAATAGTTGGATTCATTCTAAATACAATAATCCTTTTGAAGAGTTTAAATTACAAGTACCAGATTTTAATTTAGATATGAGTTCTGACAAACCAGAATCAACTGATTATAACAATGTAAAAATTATGTATAATAACTTAAAAAATATAAGTGATAGTCAAGCTACAGATGAAAGATTTTGGGTTGGATTATCCCATACAATTTTTTGGGAATTTTTAAATTATAGATGTAAAATTAATACTACAGAAATAACAAAAGAAAAGGTTTTAAATAACTATTTTTTTAAACAAGCTCAAAAAAGAAGTTTAATTTTAAATCCTCTTTCAAGATTATGGTGGGTAGGAAGGCTAATATATGATGAAAATAATGAAAATCCATACTATGCCTTAGAGTATTTAAAAACTGATTTTTCTACAAAAGTATTAACTCTATTTTCAAGTAATTATACTAATAATCCTAAAATAGCAAGGGCTGTATTAGTAGCTTTAGCTGAATTAGAAAAAGAATATGGAAAGTTGGAAAGAAAAAAATTTTTAGCAGTAGTAAGATATGTAAATATGTTAGGAGGAGTAATAATTTTAGATTTTCTATCTCAAGAAGAATTAAAAGAAAAAATAAAAAGATATTATATAGAAAAATTTGTTTTATAAAGATAATTAACTGAAACTTACTCTCTTAAACGTTAAAGGTAGCATAGCCATTAATAATAAGGAGAGTGATTTTAATATGAAGGAGAAAAAAGTGAACTACTACATATTTAGAATTGATTATTCAAAGAGAGAGTATTTTGAGAAAAATTTAGAAAAGGGTATTTTAAGACAAGGTTGGGGAGTAGAAAACTTATCCTTACTTGATGAAAATGGAGAAGTTAGAAACCAAGAGGAATGGGTTGATGCTTGTCCAGAAAGTTGGAGAACTACTGATGAAGCTAGAAGATATCTTAGAAATAAAAATACTAATTTGAGAAAAATGTTAGAAATGAAAGAGGGAGATATAATTCTTATTCCTAAATTCCCAGAATGGAATATGTTTTCTTTATACAGAGTTACAGGAAAATATTATTTTAACCTAGAAGAAACTGCAGTGGATTATGGACATTGTATTCCTGTAAAAGTTGCTACTACATATCCATACGAAATAGATAAATGCTTTACTTATAATGGTAATGATGAAACTAAAAAAATTCATAGTAAGTTAAGAGGGTATCAAACTTCTATAAATAGTGTTTATAACGAAGAGATAATTAAAGCTATTGAAAGTCTATTACAAATAAAAAGTATAAAAGAGGTATCTCCAATAACAGAGATTTTAAGAAATATTTTTGAGAAAAATATTAAAAATATGGAAAATCTGAATAAAGAAATTTTTTCTGTTAGACCTAATGATGTAGAAGAAATTGTAGAACATATTTTTAAAGAACAAGGTTATTTAGTTGAAAGTAAAAATTCCTATGATAGAAAAGGTGGAGATTCTGATAGAACTTTTATAAAACCTCTTCCAATATTGAGTGAAGTAAATGATGAGATAGGTAGTTGTAGAGTCTATGTACAGATTAAGAAAAAAGATGGTATTTATGATGAAGATGAGGGAATTAATCAACTTGAAGAGATAGTTGAAACTAAAGAAAAAAATGATAATCCAGAAAATAAATTTAATAATTTTTATAAAGTTTTAGTATGTACAGGGGAGTTTAGCTCTAGAATAAAAGAGTTAGCTCAAGAAAAAAATATTATTCTAATAGATGGAATCCAACTTATAAGAATGTGCCTTAAAAATATTTAAGTGGGAAAATAAGAATTTAAACTCTCATAACTTTATTTATTAAATTGGTCAGACACTGTCTGACTAATTTTTATTTTGTAGAAACTTATATTTAAATAATTATAATAAAAAAGAGAGATTTATATAAAACCTCTCGTTATTTATTTAATATATTTTTATAATGTATTAAGGGTGAGTGTTCCCATGGTGCCTAGAGAGGGACTTGAACCCTCACTCCTTTAGGGGAAACGGATTTTGAGTCCGTCGCGTCTACCATTCCGCCATCCAGGCATCTACTTTACTCATTTATGATATACTATTTTAGGGAGTTTGTCAATAGATTTTTTATCTATCAAAAAAATATTAAATTTGGTAACATAGGTTACCGATTTTTTTTAAAAAATAGAGTATTATATACCTATCTAAGTAAAGAAAAATTCAGATAACAGGAGGAGAATATGTGTAATAATAAAATGTTTTGTTACCAATGTCAAGAAACAGCTCAAGGAAAAGGATGTACAGTAATAGGAGTTTGTGGAAAAACAGCAAAGACAGCAAAATTACAAGATTTATTAATATATACAACAAAGGGAGTAGCTCTTTATAGCTCAATTCTTAGAAAAGAGGGAAAAGTATCACAAGAGATAAATAGATACTTAATCAATTCTCTATTTATAACAATCACAAACGCTAACTTTGATGATAATGCTATAATTGAGGAGATAAGAAAAGGAATAAAAATTAGAAAAGAGTTAGAGTTATTATTAAATGAAGAAAATAAAAAAGAGGTAGAAAAGTTTTCTCATTTAGTAAATTGGCAAGCAGAAACTGATGAGGAGATAGTAGAGTTTTCTAATGAGAAAAAAGTAGGAATATTAAGAACAGAAAATGAAGATGTAAAATCTCTTAGAGAGTTATTAATCTATGGATTAAAAGGAATGAGTGCTTATGCTGAGCATGCTATGAATTTAGGAAAAACTCAAGATGAGATATTTGCTTTTATAGAAAAGGGGTTATTAGCAACTGAAGATGATTCTCTAACAGGAGAAGAGTTAACAGCACTTGTCTTAGAGTGTGGAAGCTATGGAGTAAAAGTTATGGCTCTATTAGATGAAGCAAATACTTCTGCTTTTGGAAATCCAGTAATTACAAAAGTAAATATAGGAGTAGGGACAAGACCAGGAATATTAATATCTGGACATGATTTAAATGATTTAAAACAATTACTAGAGCAAAGTGTAGATAGTGGAGTAGATATCTATACTCACTCTGAGATGTTACCAGGACATTACTATCCAGAGTTAAAGAAATATCCTCATTTCTTTGGAAACTATGGAAATGCTTGGTGGAAACAAAAAGAGGAATTTGAAAAATTTAATGGTCCAATAGTATTTACAACTAACTGTATAGTTCCTCCATCAGCAGAAGCAAGTTACAAAGATAGAGTATTTACAACTAATGCTGCTGGATATCCAGGATGGAAAAAAGTAAAAGTAAATGAAGATGGAACAAAAGATTTTTCTGAAATAATAGAGTTAGCAAAAACTTGTCAAGCTCCTACTGAATTAGAAAAAGGAGAGATAGTTGGAGGATTTGCTCACAATCAAGTTCTATCTTTAGCAGATACTGTTATAGAGAATATAAAATCTGGAGCAATTAGAAAATTTGTAGTAATGGCTGGTTGTGATGGTAGAATGGTAAGTAGAAATTACTACACAGAGTTTGCTGAGAAATTACCAAAGGATACAATAATTTTAACAGCTGGTTGTGCTAAATATAAGTATAATAAACTAAATTTAGGAGATATAAATGGAATTCCAAGAGTATTAGATGCTGGACAATGTAATGACTCTTACTCATTAGCTGTGATAGCTCTAAAATTAAAAGAGGTATTTGGATTGAATGATGTAAATGAATTACCAATAGTATATAATATAGCTTGGTATGAACAAAAAGCTGTAATAGTTTTACTAGCTCTATTATACTTAGGAGTAAAAAATATTCACTTAGGACCAACTTTACCAGCTTTCCTATCACCAAATGTAGCCAAAGTTTTAGTAGAAAATTTTGGAATAGGTGGAATTACTACTGTAGATGAAGATTTAAAAAAGTTTGATTTAGTATAATTTATTTTAGAAGAAAGTTTACTATATATTTCACTAAGAAAGTATAGAGCTTTCTTCTTTTTTTACTTAAAGAAATTATAATTTTACTTTTAAGAAAAAATAAGAAATTAATTTTATTAAAAAACTACATTAATAACATTTTATAATCATTGACAACTATTTACGAATATATTATAATTATAATACATGTAATATATAATAAAATAATTGGGAGGTATTTTTTATGAAAAAAAGACTGATATGCATGATATCTGCATTATCTCTTCTTTTTACAACAACTTATGGAGCTACTGTTGAAGGTATTGGTAGCGGATATAAAGGGGATATTAAAGTAAAAGTTACTTATGAGGGGAATGAAATTACTAATGTAGAGGTAGTAGAACATGAAGAAACTAACTTTACTAAAAAGGCAATGAAACAAATAACTAAAGACATAGTTGCCGCTCAAAGTACAGAAGTTGACAATGTAGCTGGAGCAACATATACTTGTGAAGGAATAAAAGAGGCTGTAAATGCTGCTGTGGCCGCTGCTGGAATCACTTTAAAAGCTAAGACTCCAGCTAAAGCTGAAGAGGTAGTAGTAGCTGACACAACAACAGATGTAGTAGTAGTAGGTGGGGGAGGAGCTGGACTTACAGCTGCTATCTCTGCTAAAGAAAAGGGAGTAAATGTAATACTTCTTGAAAAAATGGCTATGTTAGGAGGAAATACTAACTACGCAACTGCTGGAATCAATGCTGCTGAATCAAAATTACAAGAGAAATTAGGAGTAGAGGATAGTGCTGAATTATTCTATCAAGATACTTTAAAAGGTGGAAAAAATAAAAATAATCCTGAATTATTAAAAACTATGACAGAGAATTCTGGAGAGATAATCACTTGGTTAGTAGATAGAGGAGCTGATTTAACAGAGGTTACTTATACAGGAGGACAAAGTGTAAAAAGAATCCATAGACCAACTGGTGGAAAAGCTGTAGGACCTATGATAGTTGCTGCTCTTTCTGAAACAGCTGAAAAACAAGGAATAGATATTAGAACTGAAAGCACAGTAAAAGAGTTACTAAAAGAGGGAGATAGAGTAGTAGGAGTTAAAGTAGAACACAAAGGAAAAACTTATACTATCAAAGCTAAGGCAGTGGTAATGGCAACTGGAGGATTTGGAGCTAACCCTGCAATGGTAGAAAAATATAAGCCTGAATTAAAAGGATTTGGTTCAACAAATAGCCCTGCTATCACTGGAGAGGGAATTACTATGGTTGAATCTGTTGGTGGAGCACTAGTAGATATGACTGAAATCCAAACTCACCCTACTGTTGTACACAACAATACAGCTATGATAACTGAGGCTGTAAGAGGAGAGGGAGCTATCCTTGTAAATAGAGATGGTAAGAGATTTATTAATGAGTTAGAGACTAGAGACGTTGTTTCTAAAGCTGAATTAGAGCAAGAAGGAAAGAGTGCTTTCTTAGTATTTGATGAGACAGTAAGAGAAAAACTTGGAGCTATCAATGGATATATCAATAAAGGATATGCTATCTCTGGAAATGATTTAGAAGAATTAGCTAAAAAAGTTGGAATCAACGGAAAAAATCTTGTTGCAACTATGAAACAATACAATGAATATGTAAAAGCTGGAAAAGATACTGAGTTTAATAAAAACATCCTACCTAGAGAGCTAATAAAAGCTCCTTACTATGCTATTGAGGTTTCACCTGCTGTGCACCATACAATGGGAGGAGTTTCTATCAATACTTCTGCTGAAGTTTTAACAGCTGATGGAAAAGTAATAAAAGGATTATATGCAGCTGGAGAAATCACTGGTGGAGTACATGGAGCAAATAGAATAGGTGGAAACGCTATGACAGATATAACTGTATTTGGAAAAATAGCTGGAGAAAGTGCAGCCGAATATTCTAAAGTAACAAAATAAAAAGGTTGTTATAATTTAAGAAATTAAAATAAAGTAAAATAAATCAAGAATAACGAAATGAAAGTTATTCTTGATTTTTTAAATTTCTAAGATTATTTTAATATTAAATTATACGAATTAAAAGCATATAACAAAAAGTACTTAGAATAATTGTCATATACATATTTAATTTTAATTTAGGTGAGATTATAACAACTATACAAGCTATTAACTCTGGAAGAAAACTATTGATATTTTTAAAATTTATATTACGTAGGCAATAAACTACTAAAATAATCATAATAGCAGGCGGGAGAACTCCACCTAGATATTTTACTTTTTCTGGTAACTCTCTATTTCCAAAGATTAGAAAAGGGATTGCTCTAGTGAGCCAAGTTACAATAGCTGCTATGAAAATTACTAAGATTATATATGTTAAATTTTCCATAATTACTCCACTCCAATTTTTTCTTTTAAAATTGTCAAAATAACTACTGTCAGAGATAAAGCTGGGATTAAAAACCTATCTGCTCCTAAAATAATGTAGAAGAAGAGAGAGGAAAACAATCCAGTGAGAGCAGGGATTTTACTTTTACAATTCTTCCATTGATTAACAACTATATATAGGAAAAAAGCTGTTGCTGAAAAATCAATTCCTCTCATATCCCAAGGAATAAAATTCCCTAAATAACTTCCTAATATACAACCAAAAATCCAATACATGTGATTTACAAATGAGATATAGAAATCTACTTTTTCTCTATCTAAATTTTCTTCATACTTTACAGAACAAAGAATAGAGTATGTTTCATCAGTTAAGGTTAAAACCATATATGGATATTTCCAACCCATTTTACGAAATTTTTCTATGAAAGCTACCCCATAAAAAATATGACGAGCATTGATAAAAAAACTCATAATAGCTACTGTAATAAGCGGAGCATGAGCTTGTAACAGAGAAACCATAACTATTTGTAATGAACCAGCATAGATAAAAAATCCAGCTACAAGTGATAGAAAAGGTGGATAACCAGCATCTCCCATCAAAATTCCAAAAGCTATTCCTATAAAAAGATAAGTAAAAAATATAGGAAAGGTTTGTTTGATAGCAAAATTAAACTCTTTCATAAAATCTCCCCTTTTGATAAAATAAAATTAAAAATTATATCAGATAATTTAATATTTTAGCATAAAAATGAAGGGGTGTAAATTCTAAAAATCAAATAAAAATTAGATAACTGTAAATAAAAAAAGAGCTATTATCTGGTAGCAACATTAACCAGAATAACTCTTTTTATAATTAAGATTTATTAAATTTTTTTAACAAATTCAGATTTTAATTTCATAGCTCCAATTCCATCAATTTTGCAATCAATGTCATGATCACCATCTACAAGTCGAATATTTTTTACCTTAGTACCTATTTTTACAACAAGAGAGCTACCCTTAACTTTTAAATCTTTTATTACAGTAACTGTATCTCCATCTTGTAAGATATTTCCATTGGCATCTTTTATAACTTTTGTTTCTTCCTCTTCTGATTCACTTTCTAAAGTCCATTCATAAGCACATTCTGGACAAATTAATAAGTTTCCATCTTCATATACATATTCAGAATTACATTTTGGACAATTTGGTAATGACATTTATTTCCTCCGTTTTTAAATTAATTCTACCTATTATATCATAGAAAATATATAATTTCAAATACAAAATTAGTTTACTTCTTTCTTCTAAGAGCTACAATACAACCTACAAGTACAAGAGCAGCTCCTAATCCTTGAATTAAGCTAATTTTTTCATGTAGGAAAAGATATCCTATAATAGCAGTGGCAGGAGGGATAGTAAGTTTTAAAACATTTAGAACTACTACTCCCTGTTTTTGTATGATAAAGAAAGTCATAACCATTCCTACAAATATTGAGTACATTCCTGTAAGAAGAACTATTACAATTTTATCAGCAGAAGCAGAGAGTAACTCTGTAATATTTCCACTGAAAATGGAGATAGTAAAAAATAGAATACTTGTCAATATAGATGAACAACTACTGATAACCATAGAGTGTATATGTTTAGCTGTATCTTTTACCACAAAACTTTGTATTGTTTGTATGATTACTGTTCCAGCAAGGAGAAGTATTCCTGTTAAAAAATCTGAACTAGATGAACTTTTATTAGCTCCATTTAAAACAAAGATAAATGAACCTAAAAGAGCAATAATACCACCAAAAATAAAGTGAAGCTCTTTTATTTTTTCTCTCTCATCTAAAAATATTATTCCAGCAATAATAACAGAAAAAGGCATACTTAAAATTCCAAATATACTTCCAGCAAGAGCAGAAGTTTTACTAAGTCCCCCTACAAAACAATACATATTTCCTGCTGTAAGAAAAGCTATAAGTATAAGTCTTGGAAATAATCTAAAATTATTTTTCAATTTCAAAAGTTCAGATTTAAATTTAAAACTTGAAACAGATATAAAAAGTAATCCTCCAGCTAAAAACATAAGAGCATTAGTATTAACTGTTTGAAAAATTGTGCTTATATAACGAATGAGCGGATAACCAAATCCCATAAAAAAAATGTAGATTAAAGCTGCTATTTGATTTTCTTTCTCTTTTATAATCATTTTTTCTCCTCATTAAAAAAATATTAATTTTAAACCACTTATTAAACTAACAATTAGAATAAATTTTTCAAAAACATTTTGATTCATTTTTTCAACAAAATATTTTCCAGCAAAAACTCCCACAAAAACAAATGGGATAGCTACACTTGTAAGTTTAAAAGTTTCAAGATGGATATTATTTAAAACTAAAACATATAAAGTTGCTTTGATAATATTTACTATAAAGTAAAACCAAGTTCTTGTACCATAAAATTTATCTCTATCCATTTTAATATTAAGAAGATATATACTCATCATTGGACCAGAAACATTTCCAATAAAAGCAGCTATTCCTCCTAAAAATCCAAAAAGAAAACTTAAGTTTGAAAAATCTATTTTAAGACTTTTTAATAAAGTGAGAGTACCTATAATTAAGATAATGATTCCCATACTTTTTTTAAAAATCTCATCAGAGATATTGTTACCAAAGATAACAGCTACAATAATTCCTAAAACTGTAAGAGGAAGTATTTTAAATAGTACTTTTTTTTCTACATCTTTTCTATATAGATACATAACTATAAGGTCAGAGACAATAACTGGAATAATAATTATTCCCGCAGATGCCTTTCCTCCATATACACTAGCTAAGATAGGAGAAAATACTAAAGCAGCTGGTATTCCTAATTTACTTAGGCCACACCCAAGCCCCAATCCTATCATTCCTAAAATCTCTAAATACGACATCAAACCTCCTTAAATTCAATGCAAGTTTTTTTAAAATATGTTATAATTATATTACAGAAGTATTGTAGCATAAAAAATATTTTTTTTATAGAGAGTAAGGAGAAATTTATGAAGATAAACCATATTTTAATTGTAACAGTGACCTCTCTCCTCTAAAGTGAAATATTAAAAATTTAAATTTTATTAGAGAAGGAGAGTAATATGAGTATAGGAATGAGAATTTTTTTGATAATAATATTGATGGGGATTTGTATGTTCCTCTCAATAAGTGAAATATCTCTCGCTTCTGCTAGAAAATTAAAATTACAAGTGATGGCAGATGAGGGAAGTAAAAACGCTTTAAAGGTAATGAAGATACAACGTGCATCTGGAGATTTTTTTACAGCTGTACAGATAGGGACAAATGCTGTATCTATATTAGCAGGTATAGTGGGAGATGGAATAGCAGCACCATATATAGAGAGTTTTATCCAAGGGTATATCCCAGCACTTTCATCAAATTCTAAATTTATAGGGGAAGTGATATCTTTTCTATTGATAACAGGATTTTTTATAGAGTTTGCAGATTTAGTGCCAAGACGTATGGCAATGGTATCACCAGAGAAAATATCCACAGTGATAGTTGCTCCTATGAGTGTATTGATAAAGATAGTAAAACCTCTTATCTTAATTTTTAATGGGACAGCAAATTTTATTTTTAAGCTTTTTGGAATTCCTTTGGTAAGAGAGGAGAGTATTACATATGATGATATTTTTGCTATGGTAGATGCTGGAGCAGAAGCAGGAGTAGTACAGAAAAAAGAACACTCACTTATAGAAAATATTTTTGAATTGGAGTCAAGATGGGTATCCTCTATAATGACAACTAGAGATAGTATAGTATATTTAACTATAAATGAGGAAGAGGAGAGTATAAAGGATAAAATAGCTAATAACCCTCACTCAAAATTTTTAGTTTGTGAAAATGATATAGATTCAATATTGGGATATGTAAGCTCTAAAGATATTTTACCTAAAATATTAAATGGGGAAGTAGAGGGATTAAAAAATATTAAAGGGATTTATAATAAAAATCTTTTAGTAATTCCAAATACTTTGACTTTATCAGAAGCCTTAGATAGATTTAACGAAGCAAGAGATGACTTTGCTATAATTTTAAATGAATATGGATTAGTAGTGGGATTGATTACTTTAAATGATGTAGTTAATACTCTTATGGGAGATATAGTACATCAAAATTTTGATGAACAGATAATAGCTAGAGGAGAGGGCTCTTGGCTTATAGATGGAGCTACTCCAGTAGAGGATGTAAAAAAAGTTTTAGATGATATAGAAAAATTTCCTGAAGAGGATACATATGAAACTATTGCAGGATTTATGATGTATATGTTGAAAAGTATACCTAAAAAAGGAGCTGTAGTAGATTTTGAAAATTATACATTTGAAGTGGTAGATGTAGATAGATTTAAGATAGACCAACTTTTAGTAACTAGAAAAAATAGTACAGAAAATATTAACTAAAGAATTTGGGAGATGATTACAAATGGATTTGTTAAAAGAGTGGAGAAGGAATAAAAAGGTATTTGCTGCTATTATGACAATAGCTCTACCAGCTATTGCTGATTTATTTGCACAGACACTATTGGGATTTTTTGATATGCTTATGGTTGGTAGGCTTGGACCAGAGGCTATTAGTTCTGTTGGAGTAGGAAATGCCCCATTGAATGCTGTAACTCCTATCTTTTTTGCTGTAAGTATAGGTACTACTGCTCTAGTAAGTCGTGCCTATGGTTCTAGAGATAGAAAAGAGGGGAAAAATGCTTTAGCTCAAAGTTTGATACTCTCTATTCCAATCTCTTTGGGAATCACTTTACTTCTTTTTATATTTAGAGAGAAAACATTGGAGCTAGTAGGAAGAGCAGATGATATGAACTTAGTTATGACAAACCAATACTATTCAACAGTTCTATTGGGTATGCCATTTCTATGTTTTAATGTGGTATTTTTTGCTGCTTATAGGTCTATATCTAAGGCCAATATGCCAATGATAGCTAATATTTTAAGTATTTTTTCTAATATTTTATTTAACTATCTATTTATTTTCGTATTTGGTTGGGGAGTAATGGGAGCTGGAATAGCTACAACAATTTCTCGTGGAATGATAACTTGTATCTTTATATACACCACATTCTTTACAAAAAGGTTTTGGGTATCTATACCTTTACAAAAATTAAAAGTTTTTGATAAGAAGATGTCCATAAGAATTTTAAAAGTTGGAATACCAGCAGCTATTGAGCAAGGGGTATTTAGAATTGGTATGTTAATATTTGAGATGATGGTAATATCCTTGGGAACTATGGCATATACAGCTCACAAGATAGCTCTTACAGCTGAATCATTTTCATATAATATGGGATTTGGATTTGCTGTGGCTGGAACAGCTCTAGTAGGACAACAATTAGGAAAAGGTTCGGCTAAAGACGCCCATAGAGATGCACTAGCTACTACAACTTTGGCTATATTTGCTATGTCAATATTTGGGTTGATGTTTTTTATCTTGCCAGGAACTATTATCTATATGTTTACTGATGAGTCAGAGATAAAGGAGATGGCAACAGTAGCACTTAGACTTGTTTCTATCTGTCAACCTTTCCAAGCTGTATCAATGGTTTTGAGTGGTTGTTTAAGAGGAGCTGGAGATACAAAGGCTGTACTTTGGATAACTACAATAGGTATGTATGTAATAAGAATACCACTTACATATTTTTTCCTATATAAGATAGATACAGGACTTTCTGGAGCTTGGATAGTTATGACAATAGACTTGGCTTTCAGAAGTATGGCTTGTTATAGAGTATTCAAAAAAGGAAAATGGAGCTATGTAAGTGTATAGGAGAGGTGTATGGGTATAAATTTTAGATATATATATTATGGAGTAAAATTCATAGATGTTTATTCTAGAAAAGATGAAAAGGAAAGAGAAAAGCTCTATATATTTTCAGATAACAGAATGAAGGATATCTTTTCTAAAAAGATGTCAGAAAAGCTCTTTGAGGAGTCAGCAACTCTTATAACTATGGAAGAGTTCAAGGATAGAATTTTTTATACAGATAAAATTATTTTAAAAGAGGCTAAGAGAATCTTAGCCTTTTTCAAGTGTATACCACAAAATATAAAAGATGAGCTAGGGATAGTTACTTACTATGATGTGATAGATATAGCTAACAATTTTTTTACTTATTATAGAGAGCTATTGGTGAATGAGGTAGAAGAGTTAAGTAAATATTCCCATTGGCAAAAAAAATATTTAGGATATTTTTCAGAGATAAAAAAATTCTTTGATAAATTGTGTGAGGAGTATAACTATCTTCCAAGTGATTGGTTAGAGAGAAGAGAAAATTATAGAGATATATGGTTAGAGAACTTTAGTAAGATAATATTTGTAGATATGGTGGAGTTTCCTAAAATATATATAGAGCTTATAAAAGAGTTGAGCAGTAAAAAAGATATAGAGATAGCTATACAGATGAAAAAGGGAGATTTTAATGAGGAAGAGTTTAAAATAAATAGAGTAACCATTCCAGAGAAAATAAAAAATATAGAGATATATCAATTTAAAGATGAGTTAGAAGAGGCTTTATCGCTGATTTATCTAAAAAAAATAGAAAAATATGAGATATACTCTCCAGCTCCTGAAAGAAATATTTTCTCAAAAATCTTTCCTAGCTACTTTGTTCCATCACAAAATTTTACAATGAACGATACAAAGCTATATAAATTTTTAAATATTCAATTAGATATAATATCAAGTGAAGAGGAAAAGTTAGGAAGAGTCTATCAAATCTCTAAGTTTCTTTCTGCTTTTGAAGAGAGAATATTTAAAGATTATTATAATATAAGTGAAGTGGAGTTTAATCTTTTAAATAGTTGTGCTATGGAAGGGTATAAGTATATCTCAAGAAAAATCTTACAAGAGGAGTGGTTTGAAAAAAATATGCCACTGGATTTTTTAGAGAAATTAAATGAGATTATCTTTGATATAGAGAGTATTACCTATATTTCTAATACCAATGAGCTATATATCTATTTTAAAGAGCATATAAAGATGGAGAGATTTATTGAGGAGAATCTGGATAATACAGATATTTTTGATAAATTCTTTGAAATATTTGGAATAATAAAAAGCAATGAGGTAATGAAAATTCATTCTAATTTCAATGAGTATTTTGGAGATAAGATGGGAATATCTCTGTATAGACTTCTTATCCAATATATGAAGGATTTAACAATAAAGAGTAATATAAAATATGGACAAGATATCGTTCTTATAAAGGGAATGGACTTTGTAAGATACAGTGAGGAGCATAAGGATATCAACTATTTTTTAGATATAACAGATGAATATCTACCTAAAAATTTAAATGATAATCTAATTTTGACAGAGAAGCAGAGAAAAGAAATAGGTATTACCACAAAAGAGGAGAAAAGGGAGATAGAGAGATATAGATTTTTTCAAGCTATATTTAGTGGAAAAGATTGTGTAATCTTTACTAAGAAAGATGAAGAGAAAGGTGTGGAGATATCTCCATTTTTGGAGGAGATAATATTGAAATACTCCCTACCTCTTTTAAAAACTCCTGTACAAAATAGAAATAGTATCAATATGCTAAAAAAATCTCTAGTAGGAGTGGAGTTGGGATATTCTCAAAGTAGTGATGAAAGATACATAAAAGATTCTGAGGATTTCAAAGAGGGAAAACTTCAAATAGGAGCCTATGACTATGATAATCTTATAAAATGTCCACTTAGTTTTTATTTCTCTAATATAGAGGGATTAACTCATACTTTAAAATATGAGGATAAAGATATCAGTAGTAGAGTTTTAGGAATAATAGTGCATAAAGTTTTAGAAGAGTATGTAAACTCTATTTGGAAAAAAGTTTTACAAGATGGAATAGGAGAGGTAGAGTATTCTGAAGTGGAAGAAAGAATGAAAAAAGCTTTTAAAAAGGAGAGAGCTAAGATACCTCTACATATGGACAACTATTGTGAAGAGATAATGATTCCTATAATAAGTAGAAATATAGTGAGATTTTTTAGAGATTTAAAAGCAAACTATGAGGGAATAGCTATTAAGAGATTTCAAAGTGAGAAGAGTTCCTATGAAAATACTCCATTTTATTCTGGAGATATAGATGTATATCTGAGAGGAAGAGCAGATTTGGTAATAGAGAGTGAGATAGGTAACGAGATAATAGATTATAAGACGGGAAATAAGCAAGATGGACAGTTAGATTACTATACAATAATACTGTATGGAGAGTCTGGACAAGCTAAAAAATTGGTATTTAATGCTTGGAAAGGAAAGATAGAGAGAGAGGATAAGGTAGTTCTTACAAGGGAGAAATTAGAGGAAAATATAAAAAATTTTGTAGACTCTCAAGAATATATGAGGGCAGAGAAGAAAACGCCTTGTACAACCTGTGAGTATTATAATATCTGTGGAAGAGGTAGAGAGTAATGGGAAAAAAATTGATATTGAAGGCAAGTGCTGGAACAGGAAAGACATATAGATTATCTCTTGAATATATAGCCTCTCTTATGGTGGGAATAGATTTTAAAGATATTTTGGTAATGACATTTACAAAAAAAGCCACTGCAGAGATTAAAGAGAGAATTTTAAAATTTTTAAAAGAGATTTGTGAAAGTGAAGAGAAAAGAGTTGAGATAGAGAAAAATCTTCAAAATATATATGGAGATGTTTTTTCTTTTGAGATATCCAAAGTAAAAAAGATTTATAAAAATATTGTTGAGAATAAAGATAAATTAAAAATCTACACAATAGACTCATTTACTAATACCATCTTTAAAAAGGCAATAGCTCCATATCTAAAAATCTACTCATATGAGATAGTAGATGAAGAGGAGAATAGGAAAATCCTTATTAGAACCTTTGAAAAACTTTTTGAAAATAGAGAGGACTTCAACCTTTTTAAAAGTTTTTTAGAGGATAATAGCGAAAAAGATATGGATAGGTATGTGGAGCTTATTAGAAATATTATAAATCAAAGATGGAAGATGATTCTCCTAGGAAAAAATTTAGAAAAGAAAGAACCTCTTGATTATAAACCAGCTCTTCCAATACTAGAAAAGCAGGAAGAGATTTTAAAAGAGATAGCTGGGATAAAGGGAAAGCCCTTTGATGATTTGGTAAAAAAAGATTATAGGGGATATTTTTCTTCAAAGGATAAGGGAGAGTATTTAAAGGAAAATTATAATATTTTTCTTAAGGATAAATTTTGGAGTGGTGTGAAGGTAAAATCTAAAAAAGGGGATATAGACTCTCAACTTGAGGATTTAAACTATCTATATGTGGAGTTTAAAGATAATCTTGGAAGAGAGATGTACAACAGACTTGTAATTCCATATGAGGAGAAACTTTTGCAAACCATTGAGAAAATCTATACTATCTATGATGAGATAAAATTTAGAGAGAAGAGATTTACTCATACAGATATAAGTAACTATACCTTTAAATATTTAGAAGAAAAAGAGCTTGGATTTATAGATGAAAATGGGCTTACTGAGGAATTTTTTGAGATTATAGATGGTAGACTTAGAAGTGTATTTATAGATGAGTTCCAAGATACAAGTATTTTACAGTGGAGAATACTGAAAAATATCTTAGATAAGAGTGAGAATATCATCTGTGTAGGAGATGAGAAACAGAGTATCTATGGTTGGAGAGGAGGAGAGAAAAAACTTTTTGAAAATCTTGCTCAGATAATAGATGGAGAAGAGGAAGAGTTAGATACCTGCTTTAGAAGTAAAAAAAATATAGTAGAGTATACAAATGAAGTCTTTAAGGATATAGCTGATAAAAGTGTAGATGTATATCCTCCTAATTGTGATTGGAAATTTAATAGTGTAGGGTATAGAGAGAGTGAAGAGTCAGGTTTTGTAAAACTTCTTACTGGAGAAGAGGAGAGAGAAGCTCTTGAAGTTATGATAGATGAGATAGAGAAAAACTTCTCAACTAATTACAGTGGTATAGGAATTTTGGCTAGAACTAAAAAAACTTTAGAGAGAATGGCTTTTTCATTGGGAGAGAGAGGAATACCATATACTTTAGAGTCTGATACAAGTATAATAGAGAGCAGAGGAATAGGTGGAATCTATGCTCTTATCTCTTGGCTTGTAAAAAAAGATTTTTTATCACTACTAGATTTTTTACGTTCAGATTTAGTAAATATCTCAGCTCCAACTTTAAAAGAGATAATTAAAAAAAGAGATGAGGTAGAGAGTTATTTGTACAGTGATGGCTCTATTGATATAGAAGAGGATATTTTTTCTACTTTAAAAGATATCTTCATAAATTATACTAATCACTGTGGAGAAACAGAGTTTTTAACCTATGAGATGTTACTTAGAATAGGGATTGGAAATAGATTTCAAAATGATGAAGATACTTTAAATATCTTTGGATTTTATAAACTGCTTAAGGAGTATAGATATTTTAATGATTTTCTGATTGAATACGAGGAAAATAATCAAAAAGAGAAATTTAAAAAGATATCAGCTGGAAGTAGTAATACAATCTCTCTTATGACAATTCATAAATCTAAAGGATTAGAGTTTGATACACTGTTTTATTTTATTCCTAGTAAACCAAGAAATAGTGGAGATAAGGGAATGGAGTTTTATTTTGAGATGGATAAAAACTATTCCCAAGTAAAATCTTATCTGATAACAGATAATAAATTTAATAATATTTTAGAAAGTGTAGAAGAGATAGATTATCTAGAGGAAAAGAGATTGAAATGGGAGCACGAGGAGATAAATAATCTCTATGTTGCTCTTACTCGTCCTAAAAATAATATTTTTGTAGTGGTAGAAAAGATAGAGGATATAGAAAATTCTAATTTCGCAACTTTATTAAAAAATAGAGATAGAGGAGAGGTAATTTTAAACAAGGTAGAAAAAGAAGATAATTTAAAAGGAATAGAATATGATATGAAACTCTCTACTCCAATAGTTGCCCATAAGAGTGATAAAGAGGAAAATCAAAGAGAGGGAATAAATAAGATATATTCTCATACTCTTCAGATAGAAGGAAAAAGAGTAAGAGGAATAATTATACACTATTTCTTAGAAAATATTTTACATTGGGAAGAAAAAGAGATAGAGCTATCTAAAAAGCTTACCTATGCTAAATATATCTCTGTAGTTGGGGAAAAAGAGATGAATGAGTTACTTTCTAAAGAGAATATAGATTATATTTATGAGAGATGTAGAAATATTTTTGATACCCATTGGGACTTTATATATAGAGAGTATCCAACATATCTTAAAATAGATGGAGAGAATAGAAATTTTAGAATAGATAGATTGATGATAAAGCTACCAACAGAGAAAGAAAAAGGGATTATCTATATAGCTGACTATAAAACAGGTAAGTATGATGAGGAGCAGTTAGAAAATTATAAGTTGTCAATGATAGAGAGAGTAAAAAGAAATGGAAGAGATATAGAGGAGTTTGAAATAATTACTGAGTATATAGAGTTAGATATGTAAAGGAGCTATTGCAATTTAAGAAATTAATAATTCAAGAATGACTTCTTTATCAGTATAATATTGTCATTTTTGAATGTTATTCTCTCTCATAGTAAATTTCTTAAATTGAAATCGTGATATAGGAGAAGTAAAGGAAAAGGAAAAAAATTTACTGTAATGAGCATTGCGTAAGCACTAGCGATTGGAAGTAAACTTTTTTCCTTTTATATTATTAAATGTTTTTATTTTTTGATTTCAATTTAAGACTACAATATCCACTCTTTTAAATTGATTTTAAGGGGTATGGTTTTATAATTTGGAGTAAACATATGGCTAAAAAATTAGATGCTATGAGCTCTTTAAATAGTGTTTTTAGAGGGTGAGTTTAAAGTAAGAATTATTGGGGGGGGTATAGAGAAGATAAAAATAGTGGATAATTTCACTATTTTATAATAAATAGCAAAATTATCCACTATATTAAAATTTCTTTCTTAAAATTAGTAAGATTCCTCCACCTATAAATAAAACTATTGTCAGTGTAGAAAATAGAGGAAAGAACCCTATATTTTGAACTACTCCAGCTATTTTTCCAGAGATAATACTTCCAAAGCACATAGTCATATACCAAATTCCCATAAAAATAGTAGAGAGTTGCTTAGGTGCTAGCCTATTGAAAGTAGCTATTCCAACAGGAGCAGTACAAAGCTCAGATATAGTATTAAATAGGAAAGCTAAAACTATAAAAATCATATTAGCTTTTGACACATCTCTAGTGATATATGAAGAGATGCTCATAAATAAAAATGCTATCCCCATAGAAAATAATCCAACAGATATTTTTATAGGAGCATCAACTTTATATTTTTTTAATTTCTCCCATAAAATAACTAAAAATGGAGAAAAAATAATTCCTGATATCGCATTTAGAGCTGGGAACCAAGGAACTGGAACAACGAAACTTCCCAAATTTCTATCTACATGATCTCTAGCATAGAGAGTAATAGAACTAAAAGATTGATAGAAAGCTGTCCAGAATAAAATAACAAAGATAGAAATAATTCCCATCAACTTTATATTTTTAATCTCCTCTTTAGAAAAATTAAAAGAAAGAGTAAAGTTTTTATTATTTGTTGTATTTTTATATGGTTTCTTTCCTAAGTCTCCTAAAAATTTAGGGGCTAGATAGAAGAATAACAATGTCCAAATAATAGCTATAATACTACATACTAAAAACATAGGTCTATATCCAAATTTAAGAATATTTCCTTGGAGATCTACAGTAGCCATAAATTTATCAGCAATAAGTCCAGCTGTAAATGGAGCTAAGAATGAACCAAGATTTATAAACATATAGAAAAGACTGTATGCAATCTCTTTTTCGCTAGGTTTTTTATCAGCATAGATATTTCCTACAAGGTTTGTACAATTAGCTTTAAAAAATCCATTTCCTATCATTATTCCCAATAGACCTAGATATAGAATATTTTTATCTCCACCTCTACTAAAGAACAGTAAGAAATTACCTAGAGAGATAAAAAATCCTCCTAAGATTATAGATTTTTGTTGACCAATATAGAAGTCTGAAAGCCAACCTCCAATTAGTGGAGTAAGATGTAATACTCCTACAAAAAAACCATAGAGAGAAGTAGCTTCAATAATTGATAATCCCATTCCACCTTTAGATATAGCAGTAGTAAAATATAGAACCAGAATAGTTGCTATTCCATGATATGAAAATCTTTCCCAAGTGATAGTAAAACACATTAACCAAAATGATTTTGGATATTTGCTCTTTAAGTATTGAAAAATTGAATTCATAGTAACCTCATTTAATTTTTAGGATAATAAAAGGAACTGTCTTATTTTAATAATAACAAAACAGTTTCCCTAAAAGTTTTGTATTTATTAATTAAAATTTCATTTTAGAAAAATGATTTTTTCCAGCTCCACATGGTGGACATACCCATTCCTCTGAAATTTCAGCAAAAGGAGTACCAGCAGGGATACCGTGCTCTACATCTCCAACAGCAGGATCGTATACATATCCACAAACTTCACAAACATATAAATCTTTTTCAGAAGTGTTATGCTCTACAACTTCTGAGAAATGATCTTTTGAAACACCACAAGGTGGGCAAAGCCAATCTTCAGGTAATGATTCAAAAGGAGTACCAGCAGGGATACCGTGTTCTATGTCCCCAACAGCAGGGTCATATACATATCCACAAACTTCACACATATACTTTTTCATTTTAAACCTCCAATTTTTAAAGTAATTTATAATTTTTTATATTGCTGAGTATATTATACACTTTTTTTGAATAAAGTTATACTATTTTTTCAAAACTTCTCCTAGACATTCAGTCAAATAATAATTATATCTACAAATTTCTCTACTTATATTAAGTAATAATTTAGAAAAAAGTTTAATATTATTTTTTGAGAGAGCATGAAAAGAGAATTTTGATAAAGAGATAAGTGTAGTATCTTCTACACAAATAGAAGTAGCTAAATAAGGCATTATTCCAATTAATGCTAGTTGTCCAAAACAATCCCCTTTTTTATAATTTTTTAAATTGTAAATTTTAGAATCAATCTCATATTCTAATTTTATTTCTCCCTCAGCTATAAGATAAATAGCTTCAGGGGAATCTCCTTGTGAAAAGATTTTTTCTCCAGATTTAATTTTTTTTATCTCTGTATAGGATAAAAATTCTGTAACTTCGTCCTTAGAAAAAGCTCCTAATATAGGAAAAGAATTAAGATTTTTTAAAATTTCAGTATAATTTTCAAGATTATTTTTCTCCATAATATTTCCTCCTTCTACTTTTTGTATATTCTACAGAAAAAAGAATTTTCCTTTTTTTATTTTAAAAAATTAATTTTACTTGAATACTCTGCTTTTTGATGTTACAATTATAGTATAAAAAATTTTAGATAGGTGATATTGATATTATGAAAATTTTTAAAATTTTTATTTTACAAATAGTTATAGGAATAATTGCTATGGCTTATTCTGGACAATCGGACTGGTCAACTATGGCAGTCTATGATAATAAAATCCCTGAAAATATAGCTGTAAATGAAAAATATGGAGAGCATCCAGAAGTATTAGATTATGTTTTTGTAAGAGCTAGAACAGCTAATATGAGAGAATTGCCTTCAACTTCAGGAAAAATAATAGGAAAATATCCATATGATACAAAATTAATTGCTTTAGAAAAAGTATTAAATTATGGAAATCTTTGGTTTTATGTAGAGGATTCAAAAGGAAATAGAGGATATGTTTCTGCTAATGTAGTTAGAAAAAGAACTTTTAGATTCCAAAAAGCTATGGATAAAATAGTAGAATTAGAAAATTTTATGAAGGAGCAAAGAGCTTTAGGAAGGGAGATAGCTAGTACTAACTCATATATACCTAATCCTAATAACCAAAATTTTAAAAGAGAAAAGGATAAGTATGGGACTACTTTAGATCAAAGTAGTATTGGAACTTCTGTTATCAATGGAGAAGAAATATATATTCCAGATAGATCAATACTATCTGTTATAGAAAAAGGAAAAACTACTTCAAGAGTAAAAGTAGCAAATATTCCAGAAGAGTTAATTGTTCCAAATTCATCTATTTCAAGGAATCCAAAGATACAAAATGAGTTTTTTAAAGTTATTGCTATAGATGTATCTAATCAAAATATGATAGTTTTTGAAAAGAATAGTGAAGGTATATGGGAGGTTATCTCATATGTTTATAGTAAAACTGGAATAGAAAGTAAGTTAGGTTTTGAAACTCCAAAAGGATTTTTTATATCTCCTATGGCAAAGTATATTATGCCATATAATAGTGAGATAGGAGAAAAAGAGGGATATGCAAGATTTGCTATCAGATTTTCTGGTGGAGGATATCTGCATGGAACACCTATTAACTATGATGAAGAGATAAATAAAGAGTTTTTTATGAAACAAAAAGAGAGAACATTAGGAACTTTTACAGGAACAAGAAAATGTATTAGAACTACTGAGGAGCAAGCAAAATTTCTTTTTGATTGGATTGTAAGTAAGCCAAATAAAAAGTATAATGAGCAAAGACCAGATAAGAATGTTATGTTTGTAATTTTCTAAAGAGGTGTATAGATGAAAAAGATATTTATGGTATTGTCTTTAGTTGGAGTTATAGCAGGTTGTACTTCAACACAGGGACAATTTAAAGAGATAACTATAAAAGAAAGTGAAACACAATATATTTTAGAAGATGTAACAACTACTGAAAAACCTCTCGAAGATATAATAGTTTTCAATGAAGAGGGAGTAGTTATAAGAAAAGATGGGAATAACTTAGTGCTATCTATGCCAGTAGAGATTTTATTTGATTTTGATAGTTCAAAGGTAAAGGAAGGAGTAAAAGAGAGTTTAAATACTCTAGGAAAAGCTTTAGCTGAAAATAAAGATATAAAGCTAAAGATAGATGGACATACTGATTATATAGGAACAGAGCAGTATAATTTAAATCTTTCTCTTAAAAGGGCTAATTCAATAAAAAATTATTTAATAGGAAGGGGAGTTTCTGCTAATAATATCTCAATAGAGGGATATGGAAAACAAAATCCTGTGGCAAATAATTCAACTGAGGCTGGAAGAGCAAAGAATAGAAGAGTGGAGTTTATTATTTCAAGGGATAAAGTGATTTTTTAATGAGATGTTTTTCTAAGTACAACTCTCCAATAGGTAATCTTTATCTAGTAGAAGAGGAAGGAAAGTTAATAAGAGTTACCTTTAATGAGATTCCAGCAGATTGTAAAGAGAAAGAGAGTAATTTTTTTATTGAATGTAAAAAACAGTTAGATGAGTATTTTGCTGGCAGTAGAAAAGAGTTTGATATTCCATTAAAACTTTATGGAACAGAGTTTCAAATAAAAGTTTGGAAGGCACTAGAAGTAATTCCTTATGGAGAAACTAAAAGCTACAAAGATATAGCTATTTGTATAGATAATCCTAAGGGATGTAGAGCGGTTGGATTAGCTAACAATAGGAACCCTATACCGATTATTATTCCGTGTCACAGAGTGATAGGAGCTAATGGAAAATTAGTAGGCTATGGTGGCGGAATAGATAAAAAAATCTTTCTTTTAGAGTTAGAAAAAAATAAAAAATAGTTGAGAAATTATTATAACTTAAAAACTAAAATAACTACAAATATTTCAAGAATGACTTTTATTCTTTTCAATCTTTGTCATTCTTGAATTTTTATATTCTCAATAAATTTTTTTATTAAAATTGGAGTAGAAATAAAAAAGGAAAAAATTTACTGTAATAAGCATTTGAAAACATAAAATTAAGAGAAAAAAATATCCTTATGATTAAAAATTGAATGTTTGAAAAATGACATCAAATATGCTATAATTACTTAGGATATATAATTGAAGAGGTAAAAGATGAAAGGAAATTTTTTCACAAAAATAGTTTATGAGTTTTATTATCTCTCTTTTTTTCTATCAGAACGAAAAAAGAAACAGAAAGAGAGAAGTAATATAGCAAATAAATTTTTGAAATATAATAACGAGAGAGTTTTAAAAAATATAAAAGATAAGAAGATAAATAAAGTTTTAATACTTCTTCCCCATTGTTTACAAAAATATAGTTGTCCATTGAAGATAACTTCAAGTATAGAAAATTGTAAAAAGTGTGGTCAATGTGTAATAGGAGATTTTTTAAAAATAAAATCAGAGTTTCCTGTGGAAGTAAAAGTAGCTACAGGAGGAACATTAGCAAGAAAACATATAAAGGATACAAGACCAGATTTAGTAATGGCAGTAGCATGTAAAAGAGATTTAGTATCGGGAATACATGATGCTTATCCAGTAAATGTCTATGGGATTTTTAATGAGATTCCAAATGAACCTTGTATAGATACCACTGTATCAATACAAAAAGTTAGGGAGTTTTTAAAAGAGATATTTTAATTAGCAGACAGGAGGTAGAACTTGAAGAAAAAATATTTTATAATAGCTCTTTTGTTTGCATTGGGAGTTTCAACCCTTGCTTCAGAGAGAGATGATTTAGCTTTTGTAGATGAATTATATAAACAGAAGAAATTTGATATGGCTATAGTTGAGTCAAAGAGTTTTTTAGATAAATATCCTACATCAAAATATAGTAAGAGTATACAGGATAGAATAGCTAAGGTATATTTTTTACAAGGAGATTACTCCAATGCTATCAAATATTTTAAGATTTTATTGATAAATAATGATTTAAAAGAGAAAGATAAAAATGAGATAAGATATTATCTAGTGAGATGTTATGCTGGGATAGGAGATAAAAATTCTAGTGAAGAGTATTTAAAATTGATAGATACTAAAAATGAGTACTATGAAAAAGCTATATATGACACAGGGACTACTTATCTAAGTCAAGAAAATTACCCTTTAGCAGAGGAAAGTTTTCAAAGGATAATAGCACTCAATGGAAAGTATTACAATGATGCTATACTAAGTATGTCTTTACTATCTTATAATAAAGGAGATTATAACAGAAGTATAGCTTATTTAAATCAATATGCACAACTAAAGGATAAAAAAAATATAGTATTTATGAATTATCTATTGGGGTCGTCATATTATAAGTTAAATCAAGTAGATTTAGCAACAAGATATTTTGAAGAGTCTGTAAAAGAGAGTAAGGATAGTACCTATGGAAGAAAGGCAAGCTTAAATCTTGTAGAGATATATAGTAATAAAGGGGAGCTAGAAAAAGCTCAAGGAAAGATAGATATCCTGCAAAATACTCCTGATTATAGTGAAGGAATGAGAATTTTAGGAGATTCTTATGCAACTAAGGGAGATTATCAAAAGGCAATAGAGTGTTATAATAAATCGAATGATTTTTCTAATCCTAAACTACTTTATAGCTATGGATTTTCTCTTTATAAGTTAGATAGATTAAAAGAAGCTCAAGCATATTTTGAAAGTTTAAAGAAAAGTTCCTACTATAACCAAGCTATTTACTATATCTTTGCTATTGATTATAAATTAGGAAATTATAAAAAGATTATAAATAATAGAGATGAAGTGAAAAAATTAGTAGTAAATCAAAAGGATATAGAGAGTATCAATGTAATTATAGCTAACTCTGCCTATGAATTAGGAGATTATAAACTTTCTAAAGATTACTATGGAAGAAATTATACTCTTAAGCCAAATATAGAAAGCTTATATAGAATAATTGTAATAGATAATAAAATAGATGATTTAGATGATATAAAATTGAGATTTTCTGAATATAAAAATAAATTTCCTAGTGATACAAAATATAGAAAAAACATATATTTATCAGTAGGAGAGTTATATTATAAAAAAGGAATGTTTGATGAGAGTGCTAATACTTATAAAGAGTATTTAGCTACAAATAAGGATTTTGATATTTTAGATAACTTAGTAACTATACTACTAGCCCAACAAAAATATAGTGAGATGATGACTTATCTAGATGGAGCAGATAGCTCTCCAAATAGTGTTTACTTAAGGGGAATAGCTTCAATGGGAATGGGGAAATATCAAGATGCTAGTAATTATTTTACAATAGTTGAGCAAGATACAACTACTACACCAGTGCTAATGGAAAAGATAAAGTTTAATAAATTGAGAAATGCTTTTCTTTGGGAAAAATATGAGGACGCCATAAAATATGGAGAGGAGTATATATCTCAATATCCAAATGGAGAGAATAGAGCAGAGGTTTTAGATAAAACAGCTTTAAGTTATTTTAGAATGGATAACTTTGAAAAGAGCAAAGAGTATTATACACAGTTACAAAGCATACCAAATTATAATGAGTATGCAACTTTCCAAATAGCTGACTCATACTATGCCCAAGGAAAATATGATGAAGCATTGGGAAAATATCAAGAAGTATACACAAAATATCCAGATAGTAAGTATGGAGAGAGTGCTAACTATTGGTATTTGAACTCTTTAATTAATTTAAAAAAATATGATGAGTTTGAGAAAGCTAAAGAGGAGTTTATAAAAAAATATCCAAACTCTGAGATGAAAGAAAATATATATATCTTAGCTGGGCAACTTTATGAGAGAAAAGGGGATAAAGATAGTTCTCTAGCTACCTATGAAAAACTTTATACTACTACAAAGGATAGTGATATAAAGGAAAAAACAGCTACTAAGATATTGGATATCCAATTAGCTACAAATAAATTAGATGAAGCAGTAAAATATATATCTGGAATAGGAAATATAGAGATAAAGAGTTATTATAATGCTCAATTATATGAAAAGCAAGGTAAAAAAGAGGAAGCTTTAAAAGAGTATGAAAATCTTTTTGCTGGAAGTAAGTATAAAGACTTTGCTGGAATAAATTTAGGAAATTATTACTTTGATAAAAAAGATTATGCAAAGGCAAGAGAGTATTATTCAGGAGTGGAGAGTTTAGAGAGTACCCCATATAAAGATTATGCTCTGTATCAAATTTCCAATATAGATGAATTAGAAGGAAAAACAGAGAGTGCTTTAAGAGGGTTTACAAAGGGATATATACTTTATAGTGGAGATTATTCAAATCTTTCAAAATTAAAAGCAGCACAGTTGGATGAAAAATTAGGTAAAGAGGAGGATGCTTCAAAACTTTATAAAGAGCTGTACTCTGTGGAAAAATTCCAATATAGAAGTTTTGTGTTGGAAAAGATGATTTACTATACACTAAAGAGTGGAAATAAAATAGAAGCTAAAAAATATTATAATGAGCTTCAAAAAATAGATAAACCAGCTTCAGAAAAATATAATCAATTTTTTAACTAGGAGGATAAAACTATGAAAAAACTATTAGCTGTAACATTTTTATTATCAACTATGGCAGTGATGGGTGCTGATGAAGGAGTAGCAGTTTTTGATAAAGAGGTACAAGGAGTAAATAAAGAGCAATTAGAAATAAGAGAGATACCAACAGAAGAGGTTATCTTAAAAAGTCAAAAGGTTGAGTCTGGAGCTATCAAAGTAACTAATGATAACTATCAAAACCAAAATCAAAAAATAAAAGTTGTACAAGGAGAGAAATCAGCTCTTGAAGATGAGCTATCACAAGGTGTAGAAGAAAAATCTTTCTGGAAATATATTTTAGGTGGATTAGGAGTAGTAGCTTTAATTATAGCTTTATAGCATAGGAAATTGTAGATAATTTAGGAGGACAGATGTACTATTTAACAAACGGTGGAATACTAATGTACGTAATACTTATTATGTCTATAATAGGATTAAGTGCAGTAATAGAGAGATTTATACATTTTAGAAAATATGAAAAAGATAACAGAACTACTTTAAATAAAGAGTTAAGAGTGATGATAGAACAAGGAAATATAATAGATGTAGTAAAGAAACTTCATCCAGAAAAATCAGCTGTTTCAAGAGTATTAAAGGTAGTTTTATATGATTACTATAACAATCCAAATTCAAGTATAGAGAAGTTAGAGGAAAAAGGAAAAGAAAGGGCAATGGCAGAGATAGCTGGATTAGAAAAAAATATGTGGATTATCTCTCTAGTAGCACATCTAACTCCTTTTGTAGGGTTACTAGGAACAGTAACAGGAATGATAAAAGCTTTCCAAGCTGTATCTATATACGGTACAGGAGATGCTTCTGTATTGGCAAAAGGAATATCTGAAGCACTATTTACAACAGCAGGAGGATTATTTGTAGCTATCCCAGCTCTTATATTTTATAATTATTTCAATAAGAAGATAGATAAAATAATATCTGATATGGAGATAACAACAACTGAACTTTTAAATATGTTTAGAAAGTAGGAGAATATTATGAAATTAGAGAGAAGAAGGAGAAGAGGAGAGGGCTTGATTGAGCTAACTCCCCTTATAGATGTAGTATTTCTTTTACTAATATTTTTCATGGTAGCAACTACTTTTGATGATGTAAAAGGTGGTATAAAAATAGAGTTACCACAATCTACAATAAGAGAGATAGCTGAAGTAAAAGAGATACAAATTATAGTTGATAAAGATAAGAATATGATACTTAACTTTAAAGAAAATGGAAAAACTGAACAGATAAGTGTCAATAAAGATAGTTTAAAAGCAAGATTAGCAGAAAAATTAGCAGAGTCTAAGGAGAAAAATGTAATCATCAGTGCAGATAAAAAATTAGATTATGGTTATATAGTAGAGATAATGAGTATATCTAAAGAAGCTGGAGCAAACTCATTAGATATAGATACTGCAGATAAAAAATAAGGAGGGCTTATGAAAAAAGATGACGGAATAAGTATACTCCTTTCAATAATTATAAATATAATCATAGTTTTATTAATTCCAAGTCTGTCTGCTAATAAAGTTGAAAATAAAAAGATAAAGATAGGATTAGTCGCCTATGAAAATAAAAATAGGACTAAACTAGAGGGACAAAAAAATAGCAATACATCTCAGAAGAAAACTGCTGAAGAGTTGAAGAAAATACCACCTAAAAAAGAAGTAACAAAGGTGGAGAAACCAGTAGAGAAAAAGCAAGAGGTAAAAAAGGAAGAGAAGAAAACTACACCAAAGTCTGATAAGATAGATTTATCTGCTTTAAATAATATAGCTAGTAGTGTATCTGTGCCTAAGGTAGAGGTAATGACAAGTGTTCAACCTAAGTCAAGCGGATATAGAGAGGTAGCAGTATTAGAAATCTCTAAGAAAGAGCTTCAAAGTGGAGTAACTTCTAAAAATAAAGCAAGTGAAAATATAACTTTATCTAAGGAGTTAATCTCAGCAGAAAATGAGAAGTTAGAATTAAATGATGAGGATAAGATAGCATTTAATTCTGAAATAGGGAAAGACTCATCTTTTGATAGAATATTACAAATTTCTGGGGAAACAGAGGGGTTACCTAGTGGTTATAGATTAGGAACAGAAGATGGTGATATAGTAGCTAGATGGGATACTTCTAACAGGGAGCCAGTATATCCTGAGTCTGCTCAATTAAAGGGATTACATGGAAGTGTAAAAATAAGAATGAATATAGATGAAAATGGAAATGTAAAAACCCTCAAATTAGAAAAAGGAAGTGGTGTTCCAGAAATAAATAATGCTATTGAAGAAGTAGGAAGAACTTGGAAAATCTATTTGAGTAAAAATGGATTAAGTGTAAAAGGAGATGTAATCCTAGAGTATAATTTTACATTGAAAGGGAAAGTAAACTAATTTGTATTAAAGAGGTGGAAGAGTTGGTTCTTTTAGGATTTAGATTAGAAAAAACTTTAAAGGAAGAATTAGAAAATAATTATGAAAATGAGTTAACTTTTGCAGATAATATAACTGATTTTATAGATTATTTAAAAAATAAAAAATATGAAGCTATAATAATTGAGGAAAAAAATTTACAGGAAGAAGCTTTAATAAACCTTATAAAAAAAGTTGGAGAACATCAAAAGAAAGGTGTTATAATTGTACTAGGAGAAACATCTAATTTAAAAGTAGTAGCAGGAAGTGTTAAAGCAGGAGCTTATGATTATATTTTAAAACCTGTAGAAACACCAACTATAATTAAGATTATAGAAAAATCTGTAAAGGATTACAAACTTTTAGCTGAAAGAATAGATAAGCATAAAAGTTCAGGAGACAAATTAATAGGACAAACTAAAGAGATAGTAGAGTTATATAAGATGATAGGTAAAGTAGCTACAAGTAGAGTTCCTGTTCTAGTAGTAGGAGAGAAGGGAACAGGAAAGACAAGCGTAGCAAAAGCTATCCATCAATTTAGTGACTGGGCAAATAAACCATTACTTAGTATAAACTGCACATCTTTCCAAAATGAGCTTCTAGAAAGAAAGATGTTTGGATATGAAAAAGGTGCTTTTAAAGGTGCAGTATTCCCACAAATAGGAGAGTTAGAAAAAGCTAATGGAGGAACTCTACATCTAGGAAATATAGAATCATTAAGTTTAGATTTACAATCTAAAGTGCTTTACTTCTTAGAAGAGGGAGAGTTTTTTAGAATGGGAGGGGCAGCACCAATTAAAATAGATGTAAGAGTTGTTGCAACTACTTGTGAAAATCTTGAGGAGCTAATTAATCAAGGAAAATTTATTGATGAGTTATATAGAAAATTGAGAGTTCTTGAGGTAAATATTCCACCTTTGAGAGATAGAAAAGATGATATTCCACTTATAGTAGATCACTATCTATTAGAGTGTAATGATGAATTACATAAAAATGTAAAAGGTGTAAGTAAACCAGCTCTTAAAAAGATGTTAAGATATGAGTGGCCAGGAAATGTAAATGAATTAAAAAATGCTATAAAATCTGCTGTGGCTCTATGTAGAGGAACTTCAATCTTAATAGAGGATTTACCTAGTAATGTCTTAGGGACAAAAATTACTAAGAAAAAAGGTGAAGGACAAATCTATGACTTAAAAGAGTGGATAAAATCTGAAATAATGGAATATAAAAATAATAATCAGATGGATTATTATGGAAATATAATCTCAAAGGTAGAAAAAGAATTGATTCGTCAAGTGTTAGAAATGACTAATGGTAAAAAAGTAGAAACTGCTGAGATATTAGGAATTACTAGAAATACTTTGAGAACTAAGATGAGTAATTATGGTTTGGAGTAAAATATGCATATAACATTATATAGAAAGTATAGACCAAAAAACTTTGAAGAAGTAGCTGGACAGAAAGAGATAGTAAAAACTATAAAAACTTCTTTAAGAAATGGTAAAACTTCACATGCTTATCTATTTACAGGACCTAGGGGAGTAGGGAAAACTACATTAGCTAGACTTATAGCCAAGGGGGTAAATTGTCTAGAAAATGGAATTACTGATGAACCATGTAATAGATGTGAAAATTGTTTAGCAATAAATAATGGGACATTTTTAGATATGGTAGAGATAGATGCTGCTTCTAATAGAGGAATAGATGAGATAAGACAATTAAAAGAGAAAATAAATTATCAACCTGTAAAGGGAAGAAAAAAAATCTACATAATAGATGAGGTTCACATGCTCACAAAGGAGGCTTTTAATGCTTTACTTAAGACTTTAGAAGAACCGCCAGAACATGTTATCTTCATATTAGCAACAACAGAAGCTGATAAAATACTACCTACAATAATCTCAAGATGTCAAAGATATGATTTTAAAACTCTTTCACTAAATGATATGAAAGAGCAATTAAGATTTATTGGAAAAAATGAGGGAGTAGATATACCAGATGATGTATTGGAACTAATCTATGAAAGCTCTGGTGGAAGTGTGAGAGATGCTGTATCTATCCTTGAAAGAATAATGGTAACTTGTTTAGGAGAGGAGATTACTTTAGAAAAAAGTGAAGAGGTACTAGGAGTAACTTCTGCTAAAAAAATGGAAGAGTTTTTAATGGAGATTAAAGAAAAAAATTATACAAAGCTAGTTAAAACATTAGATAATTTTTGGAATGATTCTGTTGAAATAGAACTATTTTTTAAAGATTTTGCTAAGTATTGTAAAGGACTTATGGCAAAAGGAGAGCTAGAAATAGAGAAGGGACTTACTATTATTGGTTGTATTTTTGACTCTTTAAATAAGTTTAAATATGAAGAAGATAAAAGACTTGTTGGTTATGTAATAGTAGATAACCTTATGAAAAGAACAGTTAAACCAACAGAGGTAATTGTAGAGAGAGTGGTAGAAAAAGAGATTACTCCTACAAAGGAAGAGATAAAATCAGAGAGAAAAGAAAAATTAGAGGGAATAACTCTTGAGTATATAGCAGGAAAATGGAATGAAATTGTAAAAGAAGCTAAGAGGGAGAAAATTACTTTAGGAGCTTTTCTTATTACTGCTAAGCCATATAAATTAGAAGATGATATTCTATATATTGGATTTGATGCAGAGAGTAGTTTCTGTAAAGAGCAGATGGAGAACAGTGCCTATAATGATGTATTTACAGAAGTAGTAAGAAAAATAATTAATCCTAAATTAAAGTTAAAATATATCACTATTGGAAAGAAAAAAGAGATAGAGAAAGATAGTGGAGATTTTACAAAAAAAATAGTGGATTTCTTTGGTGGAGAAATTATGGTATAATATGGAGGAAAAATGTTTTTACTGAGTAGTGTATTATCAATAGTTCTTCTTTTCCTTCTTTCTCTTCTTATGCCAGTGATGAGTTTTGCTCTTCCTATTTATAAGATAAAGAAGATGAAGAATTTTACTTTTAGAGAAAAATTAATAGCTAATATTATAGTTATAATATTGATAGGTTTAATTAACCCTTGGTTGACACCATTTTATTTAGGTTTTTTTATAGTGATTGAATCTCTTTACAACTACTTTATCTCTAAAGGGGATAAAGTAAAAAAGTTTGATAGAATAGTAATTATCTCATTGGTAACGACAGCCCTTATGACGGGATTACTATTTTTATTAAAAGATGATATCAATAATAATATGGGACTTCTTATGGAAGTATATGAGAAAAATTTTCAAATAAGTAAAGCTGAGAGTTTAGAAGTATTTGAGATGATAAAAAATAGTGCTGTATATTATATATTTATCTATACAATTTTATCTGTATTTGCAATGTATATCTCTTTAGATATAAAAGATTACTCTCAGTGGGAAATCTCATTTGAATGGTTATTAATATATTTGTTAGGATATTTTGCTATTCATCTGTTTAAGATAGATAATTTTTATACTAACAATATTTTAGGAATAGGTGAGTGTATCTTTATATTTTTTGGAGTAAAAACTTTGTATTCAGTTTTTAGTAAAAAAATAAAATATAAAGGAATAGCAAATATGATAGCTGTTATGCTAGGATTATTATTTCCTTTCGGAACTTTTGTAATAGGAGTTTTTGGAGGATTTAAAATAGATAAAATCAAAATAAATGAAAAAAAATAATTGGAGGATAGAAAAATGGCAAAATTACAAGTAATACTTACACAAGATGTGGCTGGACAAGGAAGAAAAGGAGATATCGTATCTGTATCTGATGGATATGCTCACAACTTTTTAATAAAAAATAATAAAGGAATTCTTGCAACTCCAGAAGAACTAAAAAAAATAGAAAATAGAAAGAAAAAAGAGGAGAAAAGACAACAAGAGGAAAAAGTAAAATCTGAAGAGTTAAAAAAGGTTATAGAGGCTAAGAAAGTTGAAATAGCTGTAAAAACAGGAGAAAATGGGAAACTGTTTGGAGCTATAACTAATAAAGAGGTAGCAGCAGCTCTTGAGCAAACATTTGGATTAAAAATAGATAGAAAAAAAATAGAGTGTAATATAAAAAGTTTAGGAGAGCATGTTGCAGTTGTAAAACTTCATACAGATGTAAAGGCTGAGGTAAAAATAGTAGCTAAAGCTCAATAGTTTTATTTGAGGAGTAAAAATGCTAGATATAGAAAATTTAAAAAAAGTTCCTAGTAGTGTAGAGGCAGAGAAATCTGTCCTAGGAGGAATATTTCTAAAGCCAGATATATTTGGGGATGTAGTAGAGATACTACATCCTAATGATTTCTATAAGAATGGACATAAGTTAATATATGAGGCTATGAGAGATATCTATAATAGTGGAACAGGAATAGACCCTATTGTAGTAGTAAATAAATTGAAAAAAAATGAGAAGTTTGATGAGTTAGTAGGAGAGCAACTGTTATTTGATATAATTTCAGATGTGCCTACTGCGGCTAATATAATAGAATATGCTAAAATTGTTAAGGAAAAAGCTACTCTCAGAAGATTAGGAGAGGTAGGAACAAAAATAGTTGAACTTGCCTATGAAGGTTATGAAGAGGTAGATAATATCCTTGACAAAGCTGAGGGAATGATATTTAAGATTTCAGAGAATGTAGATTCTAAGGATTTAGTGAGCTTAAAAGATGTAATAGCCCAAGAGTTTGTAAGATTAGAAAAAGTTTATCAAAATAAGGGAGTAGCCACAGGAATATCATCTGGTTTCTCAGATTTTGACCAGATGACAAGTGGTTTTCATCCATCTGATTTAATTATTCTAGCAGCTAGACCAGCTATGGGAAAGACAGCTTTTGCTCTAAACTTAGCACTAAATGCGGCTATGAAAAGTAAAAAGGGTGTCTTGTTATTTAGTTTGGAGATGTCTAGTTCTCAATTGCTACAAAGACTTCTTTCAATAGAGGCTGGGATAGGACTTCAAAAAATAAGAAATGGTTTTTTAGATCCAGATGACTGGGGAAAATTAGGGCTTGCAAGTATGAAGCTGTCAAATTCAGAGATAAATATAGCTGACTTACCCAATGTAAATGTATTAGAGATAAGAGCTATTGCTAGAAGATTAAAAGCAGCTGGAAAACTTGATATGATTATCATAGATTATCTTCAACTTATAAAAGGAAATAGTACTCGTGGAGATAATAGACAGCAAGAAATTTCTGAAATTTCTAGAGCTTTAAAGGGAATAGCTAGAGAGTTAGATATCCCGATAATAGCTTTATCACAATTATCCAGAGCAACTGAGCAAAGAGCAGATAGAAGACCTATGCTTTCAGACTTAAGAGAGTCTGGAGCTATTGAGCAAGATGCTGATATGGTAATGTTTTTATATAGAGATGATTATTACAATGAAGATTCTGAGGATAAAGGGCTTACTGAAGTAATTATAGGTAAACAGAGAAATGGACCGGTAGGAACTATAAAACTCAGATTTTTCCATGAGTATACTAAATTTGAGAATTTTACTTCAAGAATTGAATAGATTAAGAAAGGATTGATATAAGTGAAAAAAGTTGAATTATTAGCTCCAGTAGGTAATATGGAGAAATTTAAAATGGCTCTACACTATGGTGCAGATGCTGTATTCTTAGGTGGAAAGATGTTTAACCTAAGAGCTGGAAGTAATAACCTTTCAGATGAAGAGTTAGAGTATGCTGTAAATTATGCACATGAGAGAGGAAAGAAAGTTTATGTTACATTAAATGTAATTCCTCATAACCAAGAGTTAGAACTATTACCTGACTATGTAAAATTTTTAGATAGAATAGGAGTAGATGGAGTAATTGTAGCTGACCTTGGGGTTTTCCAAATAGTAAAAGAAAACTCTAATCTTTCTATCAGTGTAAGTACACAAGCAAGTAATACAAACTGGCGTTCTGTAAAGATGTGGAAAGATTTAGGAGCTAGAAGAGTTGTATTAGCAAGAGAGATTTCATTAGATAATATAGCTGAAATTAGAGCTAAAGTTCCTGATATAGAGTTAGAGGTATTTGTACATGGAGCTATGTGTATGGCTATTTCTGGAAGATGCTTACTAAGTAACTATATGACTGGAAGAGATGCCAATAGAGGAGATTGTGCTCAAGCATGTAGATGGAAATATAATCTTGTAGAGGAAACAAGATCAGGAGAGTATATGCCTGTATATGAAGATGAGTATGGAACATATATTTTCAATTCAAGAGATTTATGTACAATAGAGATTATAGATAAAATCCTAGATTTAGGTGTAGATTCTCTAAAAATAGAGGGAAGAATGAAAGGTATATACTATGTAGCTAATGCTGTAAAAGTATATAGAGATGCCATAGATAGTTACTACTCTGGAAATTATCAATATAACCCTAAATGGTTAGAGGAATTAGAGTCTACTTCAAATAGAAGTTATACAAAAGGATTCTATTTAGGAAGAGCTGGAGTAGAATCTCAAAACTATAATGATAGAAATTCATATAGCCAAACACATCAACTAGTAGCTAAGGTAGAGCAAAAATTACCTAACAATGAGTATATTCTTGCTATAAGAAATAGATTATTAGTTGGAGAAAAATTAGAAGTAGTAAGTCCTGGAATAAGTGTAAGAGAGATAACTTTACCAACTATGATACTTATGAACAAAGATAAAGAGGTAGGAGAGGTAGAAGCTGCTAATCCGAACTCATTTGTTAAGATAAAATTAGATGAAGAACTAAATGAATTAGATATGCTAAGAAAAAAAATCTAAAAAATTAGGGGGATAGTTATGAAAAAACTATTAGTAATGGGAATATTAGTTTTAAGCTCAATGTCTTTTGCTAAATTAGAGGTACCAGAAGATGTAGAAAAAAATATAAATAAATCAGCTAGAAGTTTTGATGGTTCTCAAAGAATGAACTATATAAATTGGCAAAAAAGGTCATATTTAAGAATGGATGAGGTAGCTAAAGAATCTGGAATACCACAGGAAGAATATGCTAGAATAAAGGCTAAACTTGAGAGAATGTATGGAAGTAACTATGCAAAACAGCTTCAAGTATTACCAGATGAGATAAACGATTACAAAGATGTGGTAAAAAGAGTAGAAGAGGCTACAAAGGGAAATGTTATAGTAGATGAAGAGGTAAACCAAAGAGCAAAAGAGGAGATAGTTAAAACTTTAAATGCTGTAAAAGTTCCTAAAGAGATCTTAGAGGTTTATCAAAAATCTGCTGAGGAGTTATTCCCAAACAACTATCCTAAACAACAACAATTTTTAAGTATCTGCATAAAAGATTACTTTGAAATACTACCACTATTAAAAAAAGAATTAAATAAATAAATTTTAAAAGGTCAATATTTTTTACAAAAAGTCTAAATTTTTGAAAAAAAATGTTGACTTTTTTGTCAATGTAAAGTATATTAAATTGTTAAAAAAAATATTTAAAACAAAGGAGTTGATAGGAGAGAAATGAAAAAGAGACAAGTATCCCTTTCTTGTGCATTACTTCCAATAATATTTTTGGTTGTAATACTTTTTTATTCAGTACAGATAGCTAAACTAGAAGTACATATTCCAATATTTATTTCTGCTATATTTGCAGGTTTTGTGGCATTGATATGTAAATATGCTACTTGGGACGAATTAGAAGATGGAGTTGTAGAAACCATAAAGATGTCTATGAGAGCTATACTTATTCTTATGATAATAGGAATGGTTATAGGAAGTTGGATTTTATCAGGAATAGTTCCATCAATGATATACTATGGTTTAAAGATTATCAACCCATTAGTATTTTTACCAGTTACAGTTATAATATGTTCAATAGTATCTCTTTCTACTGGAAGTTCGTGGAGTACAGCTTCGACGGTGGGAATAGCCCTAGTAGGAATAGGAGAAGGGCTGGGATTACCTAGACCAGTGATAGCAGGAGCAATAATATCTGGAGCATATTTTGGAGATAAACTTTCTCCAATGTCAGATACAACTACATTGGCACCAGCTATGGCAGGAGCCACACTATTTGATCATATAAAACATATGCTTTATTCAACTGTACCAGCATATATATTTACACTGGTTGGATTTATTATATTGGGAATAAAACACAGTTCAGGTGGAGAGGTAGATACTGCTCAAGTTAATGAGATATTAAATGCACTATCTAATTCATTTAATATTAGTCCATTTCTACTATTAATTCCAGTGTTTGTAATAGGAATGGTGGTTATGAAAGTGCCAGCTATTCCAGGATTGTTTGCAGGTTCTTTAATAGGAGGAGCTGCTGCTATGCTTTTCCAAGGTGCTTCTTTAAAAGATGCACTATACTCTTTACATTATGGATTTAGTGGAAGTACAGGAAATGCCATGGTAGATGAGTTGTTAAATAGAGGAGGAATGAACTCTATGATGTGGACTGTATCTATTATTCTATGTGCTATGACATTTGGTGGAATAATGGAGAAGTCTGGAATGTTAGGAAGAATAGCTCAAGAAATATTGAGATTTGCTAATACAACAGGTAAATTAATTTTGGCAACACTATTGACACCTATGTTTATTAATTCAGTAGCTGGAGATCAATATCTTTCAATAGTTATTCCTGGAAGAATGTTTAAGGAGAGTTATGAGAAAAGAGGACTTGCTCCTAAAAATCTTTCAAGAGCCTTAGAGGATTCAGGAACAATGACATCAGCACTTATTCCTTGGAATACATGTGGAGCCTTTATGATGGGGGCTTTAGGAGTAGGAGCTTGGGTGTATGTACCATATTGTCTATTTAATATAATCTCTCCAATAATTTCAGCATTTTATGGATTTACTGGAATTACAATAGAGAAGATAGAGAAATAAAATAATCTGATTGATATATGAGAGTAGTTATTTGGTTGAAATAGCTACTCTTTTAATTTTTCTTTATCTAATTTAATAATTACTCAGCCAGCAAATTAATTTAAGAAAACTCAAAGAATTGTGTAATTTATGAAGAGAAGTTAGATTAACTCAGCGAAATCGAACGCTAAAAAATGCAATAAGTCAAAGACTTAACCCTTGCATTTTTAGTGAGATAAGCTCATAGTTAATCAACTTCTTGGAATATGGAACAATTCTTAGTTTTCTTTTTAAATCATAAATAGTTGAACATTAATTTAATATCTAATAAAGAATAAAAAAGAAGAAAGCTCTACAGAACTTTCTCCTTTTTCCACCCATACTTATATTTAAAAGTTTCTAATAATACCCATATGACCTTAAACAGTATCTTAAATTCCGGTCATTTTCTTTAAATCGTTGCAGATAAATTGTGCCTTTGAACCAAATATTGCTTGAACTCCGTGAGCTCCAACTTTTAATACTCCAGAAGCACCTAATGTCTTTAAGACATCATCTTTAACTATTGAAGTATCTTTAACTTCCACTCTTAATCTAGTGATACAAGAGTCTAGAGATAAAAGATTTTCTTTTCCACCTAAAGCTTCTAAAACTCCAACAGCTAAAGCATCTCCATCAACAGCTTTTGTTTCTTCTGAATCAGAAGTTGCAGCATCTCTACCAGGAGTTTTTAAATCAAATTTTCTAATAGCAAATCTAAATCCAAAATAGTATATAACAGAGAAACAAAGTCCAACTATAATAACCATATACCATCTAGTTTCAAATCCACTTGTACCAGGTAAAACACCAAATACGATATAGTCTATTAATCCACCAGAGAAAGTCATACCTATTCTAACTTGGAATAAGTTCATTAACATAAATGAAAGTCCAGCAAATAGACAGTGAATTCCATATAATACAGGAGCTACGAATAAGAATGAGAACTCTAATGGCTCAGTAATTCCTGTTAAGAAAGCTGTAAGAGCTGCAGAGAATAAAATTCCTCCAACTAATTTTTTATTTTCTGGTCTAGCTTCTTGATACATAGCTAAAGCAGCAGCAGGTAATCCAAACATCATAAATACGAATTTTCCTGTTAAGAATTTTCCAGCACCTTGGTATGTAGCTGAAGAGAAAGAGTGTACTCCATCTTTTAACATAGCAAACCAGATAGCTTGGTCCCCTTGTACTACTTGTCCAGCTTGAGTAGTATACTCTCCAAATTGGTACCAGAAAGGAGCATAGAAAATGTGGTGTAATCCAAATGGGATTAAAGCTCTTTCTATAATTCCAAAGATAAATGTAGATATATTTGTATTTACTTCGTTAGCTAAGAAAGATAATTTTGCTAGTCCAATTTGAACTGGTTGCCATATTGTAGGCATAGCTAATCCAACTAAGAAAGCTAATATAGCTGTCATAATAGGAACTAATCTTTTTCCAGCAAAGAACCCTAAGAAAGCTGGTAGTTCAGTTTTATAGAATTTTTTATAACATATAGCTGCTATTATACCTGCTATTAATCCACCAAAAACTCCAGTTTGAAGAGTAGGGATTCCTAATACCATAGCATAAGATAAATCTCCACTAGCTACTCCAACAGCAGCATCTGTCATAATTCCCATAGTAGTATTCATTATCAAAATAGCTACTACAGCAGCTAGAGCGGCAATACCATCTCCACCTACTAGTCCTATGGCTGCTCCTATGGCAAATAGTAAAGGTAAGTTTGAAAATATTATTTGTCCAGCTTGCTCCATAAGTGTAAAATGTAATTTGTTTCCAAAGGCTAAGAATAATCCTGCTGCTGGAAGAATAGCAACTGGAGTCATCAGAGCTTTTCCAATTTTTTGAACTTCTGCAAAGATTTTCATAAAAATTCCTCCATAATTTTTTTTATTTTCTATGATATAAATATAACTCAACTTCTTAAAAAAGTCAATAATTTTTTCAAAATAATTGAGCCATTTTTATTTTAAATTGATTTTTTTAAAAAAATAGTGTATGATTTTATTATAATAAAATTAAAGATTAGGGGATAATTTTTATGAAAGAAGATAAAGAATTAGAGATAACACGTTTCAAAATAATTGAGCCTTTTTTGAAAAAGAAAAAGAAGCTCAAGGAGATAGAAGAAGAGGAAAATATCTCTTATGCTACTCTTAAGAGATGGGTAAATGCCTATAAAAAAAATGGAATAATTGGACTTGAAAAAAAATCAAGAGAAGATAAAAATTCTTTTAGAAATATAGATGAAGATGGAATAGAAAAAATAAAAAGTGTGTGTAGGGAATCTGGAGAAACAAGTATAACAAAACTCTATGCAAACTGTAAGAAAAAATTTCCAGAAACTTTTTCTATAAGTTATGCTACTTTTTATAGAGTAGTTAATAATATTGATGAGTTTTTTAATAAAACAACAGTAAAATATATGGAAAAGATAAAAAAAGAGAATCAGTGTTATTTAGTGTTTGATGTACCTTTATATGTACTAGTTGACGACTTTTTTTCTAATAAAAAGGTTGTTCCAAGATTACTTATTATGCTTGACTCAGCTTCTTTAGAGCCTATCAATTTTGCCATTGACTACTATTTTTCAAATTTTTATTCACTTTTAGGATTTATTAGAGAGGGAATTTTAAAAGTTTCTATAAAAAATGATAAATTTATAACTCCTAAGGAGATTTTAGTAGCTTCTAAAAATATAAATAACAAGAAGATTTTAAAAGAGATATATAACGAGCTAGGGATAAAAATAAGTGAACACTATACAGAAAATAGTGAGGTTCATAAATTTATAGATTTTATAAAAAGGGATATAGAGGAGTTTTATAAAAAAAATAATTATGAATTGACATTGTTAAAACTTACAGAGTTTTTAAGCAATTATATATATGTTCAAAAGAAAGAGTACGCTTTTTCAATTAATTATAATATGTTAAATAGTATCAAATATCTTCGTCAGTTAGATATATTTTTACAACTAACAACAAGGAAGATAACAGATTCTAAAGTGAGAGTAAAGAATTTTCAGTATATATCTTCAATTTTAAAAGGATTGAATGGACAAGATATCTTTGTGAAGTTCTCGCCAATCAATCCTAAAATTATCTATCTTTTTGCACAGAATACCTATATAGGTATTGCGAATATTGTAAATTAGAAATTCTCACTTAAAAATAAAACTTGAAGAATTGTGTAATTTATGAAGAGAAGTTAGATTAACTCAGCGAAATCAAACGCTAAAAAACACAACTGTTTGAGCGAAGTGAGTTTTGTGTTTTTAGTGAGATAAGCTATAGTTAATCAACTTCTTGGAATATGGAGCAATTCTTAGTTTTATTTTATAGCCTATATTTGAATAATCACTATATCTTATCTAATAAAATTTGTTTTTATAGGAGATTCATACTCTCCTCTCTCTACTCCAGCTTTTTTTTCCAGCTTCTATACATTTTAATAGCCAAGAAAAGTTTTGAGCTAGAGTTCTAAGAGTTTGTAACCCTTCTTCATCTTTCATAACTTCTTCAGGAGTATTTCCGTGAATTTGATTCCAATATTGTGATGTAACTATTGGCATATTTGAAATACTAAAATATTTATTTAATCTATCAAAAGAAGATGAAGCTCCACCACGTCTACAAGAAACAATAGAAGTACCAAGTTTTCCAGCCATTTTCTTTCCATAAGCAACAAATAATCTATCTAAAAAAGCTGTAACTTGAGCAGAAGGACCTGCAAAATATACAGGAGAACCTACCACTATTCCATCTATACTATCTAATTTTTCTCCTACTCTATTTACCTCATCATCATTAAAACATCTTCCAGTTTTTTTACAATGACCACAACCTATACAACCAGCTACTGCCTTTTTTCCAAGATATACTATCTCAGTTTCTACACCATTTTGAGAAAAAACTTTTTCCATCTCTTTTAACCCAGTGTAAGTACAACCTTTTTCATTAGGACTTCCATTAATTAATAAAACTTTCATAAGACACTCCCCTTTACTATTTTTCTTTATGTTCTAAAAAACATTTTAAACAAACACCTTTAAAGTGATTTCCTATAATTATCTCTCCACCATCTTTATTTTGACTTTCATCAACTAGAATATTCATAGTGGCTTTGGCATCTCCACATACTTCACATACAGTTGGTATCTCTACAATCTTAGTAACAAATGGCAGCATATATGAAACAGTATCAAATAGCTCTCCCATAAAGTTTGACATAAGACCATATCCAAAAACTAGAGTTTTAGAATCTCTAATTATTTTTACCAAGTCATTAACTTGTGCTTTAGTTATAAATTGTATCTCATCTATTAGAATAAGATTAGGTTTATTTTCTAACCACCAAGTATAAAGGTTAAAATCATGGTTAAGAACAATAGCATCCATTCCCTCTTTTAATGCTCTGCTCTTTATTTTTCCTCCATCTCTAGTGTTTGTAGCTGGTTGAAATACAGCTACTTTTTTTCCAGCCATCATATTTCTATGAGCAGTAAGAATAAGTTCAGCACTTTTTCTAGCTCCTACTACTGAATAATAAAAGACAAATTTACCCATTAACTTCTCCTTATATAAAAATTTTTTTAAGAATATTATACCACAAAATATAGAAAAATAGGTGTTATCTTATAAAATTAAAAAGTGTACACTTATAAAAGTGTTGACTAATTTAAAAAATACTGATATAACTATATATATAAGGTGTTTGATAAAATTTAACATAAATAAGTGTACACTATATAGGAGGAATTTATGAGTCTTACTCAAAGACAAAAAACAATAGTTGAGATAGTAAAAGAGAATCAACCTATTATAGGAGATGAGATAGCTAAAAGACTTTCACTTACTAGATCAGCCTTAAGAACAGATTTTTCAATTCTTACTGGAAAAGGAATATTAAAATCTAAACCAAAGGTTGGATATATATATCAAGAGAGAAAAGAGAAAAAATATATTCATGAGATAATGGGACCAGTGGTGTCAGTGGAGAGTAATTTATCTGTATATGATACTATTTTACAAATATTTGCTAAAGATGTAGGAACAATTTTTATAACAGAGGGAGAAAATCTTGTAGGAATAGTTTCAAGAAAAGATTTACTTAAGATAGCTATAGGAAAAACAGATATAAATAAGGTTCCAATCAATGTAATAATGACAAGAATGCCAAATATAATCTACTGTGAAGAGAATGATGAGATAGTAGAGGTAGTAAAAAAATTAATAGAGCATCAAATAGATTCTCTACCAGTTTTAAAAATAAAAGAGGTAAGAGGGAAAAAGGTATACAAGATAGTAGGAAGGGTAACAAAGACTAATATAACAAAACTATTTTTAGAAAATTTCGAAAAATAAAAGGAGAGGTTAAAATGAAAAGAGTTTATTTATTTGCAGAGGGAAATAAGAGTATGATAAATTTATTGGGAGGAAAAGGTGGTAACCTAGCTGAGATGAAGAAAATAGGATTACCTATTCCAGAGGGGATTATCATATCTACTGAAGCTTGTAAAGAATATTATGGGAATGGGGAGCTTTTAAGCGAAGAGTTAAAAAATGAGGTATTAGAACAAATAAATAAACTAGAGGAAATGACAGGAAAAAAAATTGAAGGCGAAAAACCATTGCTTGTTTCAGTAAGGTCTGGAGCACCTGTGTCTATGCCTGGAATGATGGATACTATATTAAATCTAGGTATGAATGATAAGACAGCAGAAAATATGGTAAAAATCTTTGAAAATGAAAACTTTGTATATGATTTATATTTTAGATTTATTCAAATGTTCTCTGAGATAGTTATGGGAGTAGAAAAAGAGTTATTCTTTGAATTGAGAAAAAAATTAAAAGGAAGAGTTTCTAACCAAGAGCTAATCAATAGAGCTAAGATAATGTATTGGGAAGAAACAGGTAAGTTTTTCCCAGAGAGTGCTAAAGAACAGTTGTTTATGGCTATAAACTCTATATTTAAATCTTGGGAAAATGAGAGAGCAAAAGTATATAGAAGAATAAATAGAATAGATGACAGTATGGGAACAGCAGTGGTAGTTCAAGAGATGGTATTTGGAAACTTAAATGAAAAATCAGGAACAGGGGTAGCCTTTACAAGAAATCCATCTACTGGAGAGAAACATGTATTTGGAGAGTATTTATTGAAAGCTCAAGGAGAGGATATAGTAGCTGGAATTAGAACTCCTGAGCCAATTGATAGACTAAAAGAGGAATTACCATATGTCTATGAAGAGTTCTTAAAGATAGCTGATATTTTAGAGAAACACAATAAAGATATGCAAGATATAGAGTTTACTATTGAAGATGGAAAACTTTTCTTATTACAAACAAGAAATGGTAAAAGAAGTCCATATGCAGCTATAAAAATTGCTGTAGATATGGTAAAAGAGGGGCTTTTAACTAAAGAGGAAGCAATAATGAAAGTAGACCCTGCTGTATTGCCACAATTATTACATGGAAACTTTGAACCAGCCGCTTTAAAAAATGCTACACTATTAGGTAAAGGATTAGCTGGTTCTGCTGGAGTAGCTATTGGTAGAGTGGTATTTGCTTCTGAAAGAGTGCACACTAAAGAGATGACTATACTTGTGAGAGAGGAAACATCTCCAGAAGATATTAAAGGAATAAGTTTAGCTCAAGGAATAGTAACAGTAAAAGGAGGAGCAACTTCTCACGGAGCTGTTGTGGCAAGAGGTATGGGAAAATGTTGTGTAACAGGTTGTGGAGATATCAAGATAGATGATATAAGAAGAGAGATGACAATCAATGGTTATACAGTAAAAGAGGGAGAGTTTATCTCAATAAGTGGATATACAGGAGAGATTTATCTTGGAAAAGTAGGACTTACAAAGCCACAATTTGATGATAACTTAAAAGAGTTTGTAAGTTGGTGTAAAGAGATAAAAAGATTAGGAATAAGAATGAATGCTGATACAGTAACAGATGCTCAATTAGGAAAAGGATTTGGAGCTGAGGGAATAGGACTTTGTAGAACTGAGCATATGTTTTTCCAAAAAGATAAAATTTGGACAATTAGAGGTATGATACTTAGCCATGATACTGATGAGGTAGCAAGAGCCTTAGAAAAGATGCACCAATTACAAAGAGAGGATTTCTATAACATATTTAAAGTAGTAGAAAATGATGTAGTCATAGTAAGACTTCTTGACCCACCTTTACATGAATTCTTACCAAAAGAGCAAAAGGATAAAGAGAAGATGGCTGAAATTCTAGGAGTATCTCTTGAAGAGATAGAGAGAAGAGTAAGAAATCTAAAAGATGAAAACCCTATGTTAGGACATAGAGGATGTAGGCTTGCTGTAACTCGTCCAGAATTATATAATGTACAAGCTAGAGCAATAATAGAAGCTGGAATACAATGTAAGAGAGAGGGACTAGATGTTAAACCTGAGATAATGATACCTTTAATAATAGGAGCAAAAGAGTTGTTATTTATTAAGAAAAATCTAATTACAGAGATAGAAAAGGTATTTGAAGAGCAAGGTATGAGAATAGATTATAAACTAGGAACTATGATGGAAACTCCAAGAGCTTGTTTACTTGCTGATGAGATAGGAGCAGAGGTGGATTTCTTCTCATTTGGAACTAATGACTTAACTCAAACTACTATGGGACTTTCAAGAGATGACTCAGTTAAATTTATGCCAGAGTACTATGAGAATGGAATATTAAAAGTTGAGCCTTTTGCAACAATAGATGAAAGAGGAGTAGGAAAATTAGTAAAATTAGCTGTGGAACTTGGAAGAAAAAATCCGCATATAGAGATGGGAGTATGTGGAGAGCATGGTGGAGATCCTAAGAGTATAGAGTTCTTTGAACAAGTAGGATTAGATTATGTAAGTTGTTCTCCATTTAGAGTTTTAGTAGCTATAGTTGCTGCAGCTCAAAGTCATATAAAATATAGAAGATAGAAAATAAAGGAAACTAAAGAATTGTGGAGTTTTGAAGCAATTCTTAGTTTTCTTTTTATAATAAAATACAGAAATTAAGGAGAGAATATGGGTACTAGAGATGAGAATTTAGAGCTAAAATATTTAAAACTGTTATCTACAAAATTTAGAAATATCTCTGAAACTACAACAGAGATAATCAACTTACAAGCAATATTGAATTTACCAAAGGGAACAGAACATTTCTTAACAGACATACATGGTGAGTATGACGCTTTTCATCATGTGTTAAAAAATGGTTCTGGAACTATAAAAGAGAAGATAAATGATATATTTAAAGATGAGCTAAGTAATTATGATAAAAAAGAGTTAGCTAGTGTCATATATTATCCTACTAAAAAGGTAGATTATATAATGAAAAATGGGCAAAATTTAGATAAATGGCTAAAGAACACTATATATAGAATGATAGAGGTATGTAGTATGACAGCTTCTAAATATACTAGTTCAAAGGTAAGAAAAGCTATGCCACAAGATTTTGCCTATGTATTGCAAGAGCTAATCTATGAAAGAAAAGAGTTACCTAATAGAAAAGAGTATGTAGAAAATATTATAGATACTATTATCTCTATTGGAAGAGCAAAGGAGTTTATAAAAGCAATAGCCGATTTGATACAAAGACTTATGATAGATAAACTACATATAATAGGAGATATCTATGATAGAGGAAGTAGTCCACATCTAATTATGGATTCACTTATGAAACATCATAATACTGATATTCAATGGGGTAACCATGATATGTTGTGGATAGGGGCAGGGCTTGGAAATAGAGCTTGTATTGCCAATGTAGTAAGAATTTGTGCTAGATATTCCAATACAGATATATTAGAGGAAGCTTATGGAATAAATATGCTTCCACTAGCTACCTTTGCTATGGAAACTTATGGAGATGATGAGTGTAAAAACTTTATTCCTAAAGGAGAGAGAAAGAGTCATTTGATGGCTCAAATACATAAGGCTATCTCTATAATACAATTTAAAATAGAAGGGGAGATGGCAAAAAGAAATCCAGATTTTGATTTGATGGATAGACAGCTTTTAGATAAGATAGATTTTGATAGAGGAGTAGTAGAGGTAGAGGGAAAGGAGTATGAATTAAACGATAGAAACTTTCCTACAATAGATAGAGAAAATCCATATCTTCTTACAAAGGAAGAGGAAGATGTAATGGAAAAATTAGAGAGATTTTTTGTAAATAGTGAAAGATTACAAAAACATATAGAGTTTTTCTTTACTAATGGAAGTGTCTACCTAAAATATAACTCTAATCTACTTTATCATGGTTGTATTCCTCTTAATGAAGATGGGGAGCTAAAAGAGGTTACTCTTCTTGGAGAAAAATTAAAAGGGAAAAAATATTTAGATAAAATAGAGGAGCTTGTAAGAGAAGCTTATTATTATAGGAAGAAAAAGGATAAGAAAATATTTTATAATGATTTTTTATGGTATCTATGGTGTGGAAAAAATTCTCCACTTTTTGGTAAAGATGCTATGAAAACTTTTGAAAGATATTTTATAGATGATAAGAATATACATGTAGAGAGAAAAAATCCATATTATAGTTATTGTAATGAAGAGAGTATTTGTAGAAAAATATTAGAAGAATTTGGATTAAATCCCAATATATCACATATTATAAATGGACATGTACCTGTAAAAACTCTTAAAGGGGAGAGCCCTGTAAAAGCTAATGGAAGATTGTATATAATAGATGGAGGATTTTCTAAAGCTTACCAAAAAGAAACAGGTATAGCTGGATATACTCTTATATATAACTCTTATGGACTTAAAATAGTAGCTCATGAACCTTTTGAATCAGTAGAAAAAGCTGTAAAAGAGGGAAGGGATATTATCTCATCTACAAGATTAATAGAGGATACAAGTATAAATAGAATAAGAGTAAAAGACACAGATATAGGAAAAGAGCTACAAACCCAAGTAAATGATTTAAAGAAACTTTTAAATGCTTATAATAAAGGTTTAATTTCTCAAACTATCTAAAAGATTAAAAAAATTTAATCTTTATTTAATAAAATATTAAAGAAAAAATGATATATTACATATGTTATTAAAGATAGTAGGAGGAAAAATGAAAAAAAGATTAGGATTATTAGCTCTGACTGCTGTATTAACATCAGTGGCTTATGGAGCTTCTATCGACCACATTCAAACATATACACCAGAATATTTAGGAAACCAAGCTCAAAATGGTATGATAAATAATACTTCTGTTTATTATAACCCAGCTGGTATTGTAAATTTAGAAAAGGGAACTTATGTTCAAATTGGAGCTCAATTAGCTGTTGGACATGAAAAGATGGAATATAAAGGAGAAGATTATAAGGCTGACTTATTTCAACCTATACCTAACTTTGCTTTGTATAAAGTAGAAGATGATTCTGCTCTTTATTGGACATTTGGTGGAATAGCAGGTGGGGGAGATTTAGAATATAAAGATGGAGTTGCTGGAACAGCAGTAGTTGAAGATTTATTAAATTCATTATTACCAGTATTACCTACAGTTCCTAGTGAATTAAAAAACTTGAAAGTTAATACTAATGGTTCTAAAGCAGAGGGAAAAAATCTTTATGCCCAAACTACTTTAGGTAAAGTTTGGAAAGTTAATAATAAACTATCACTATCAGCAGCTGGTAGATTAGTTTATGGAATTAGAGAATTGAAAGCAGATTTATATATTAATGAAAAAAATAGTGGAGCAACTTTAGGTTATGCAGGAATAGATTCTGAAAGAACAGCTTTAGGTTATGGCGGACAATTTGGAATTAACTATCAAGCCACTGAAAAATTAAACTTAGCAATGAGATATGACACAAGAGTAAGGCTAGAATTTGAAGCAGAAGGAACAAGAGAAGATTTAAAAACTTTACTTCCAGGTTTAGGTTTTGGAAATTTTTATCCAGAGTATATTGATGGAGATAAAACAAGAAGAGATTTACCAGCTATATTAGCAGCAGGTATGTCATATAAGGTTACAGATAATTGGACAGTTGGATTATCAGGAAACTACTATTTTAATAAAGATGCTAAAATGGATAGAAAAGTAGGAAAGGTAGAGATACCAGGTACAGGGGTTTCTATTTCAGGATTAGAAGCAGAATATGATAATGGTTGGGAATTAGCATTGGGAACAGAGTATAGATTTTCTCCTAAGTGGGCTATACTAGGAAGTATCAATTATGCAGATACAGGAGCAAAGGTTACTTCTTATGATGATGTAGAGTATGCGCTAAACTCTGTAACATTAGGAACAGGATTAAAATATAATCCAGATGAGACTACTGAATGGGTATTTACAGTATGCCATTTCTTCTATGATTCAGAGAAAGGACATTTTGACCAAAAATATTCAAATCCTATATTTAGTGGAAAAGTTGGAAATCCAGAGTATGATAAGAGTATAACTGCCTTTGGAGTATCATATACTAAGAAATTTTAATAGAATTTGTTAAGGAGGAAAGCATATGCCAAAAAAACCAATATTTACAAAGGAGCAAGTATATAAGACTGCCTTTGAAGTATTTAAAATTGAGGGGATAGATGGAATTAGTGCTAGAAACCTTGCAAAATCATTGGGAGCATCTCCAGCACCAATATATAGTTTTTATAGTTCGATAGATACTTTAAAAAATGAATTACTTGATGAAGCTAAAAAACTTTTCCTTGATTATGTAAAAAAAGAGAGAACAGATTCTATATTTTTAAATATAGGAATGGGTATCTGTATATTTGCTAGAGAGGAAAAAGAGTTATTCCAAGCTATCTTTTTAAGAGAGAGTTTAGGAAAAAGAAACGAAGTAATAAGAGAGTTTAGAGATTTAATAAAAGATGAGATGTCAAAGGATAGTAGATTTGATAATCTTGATGAAGAATTTAAAACAAATCTTTATATAGATTGTTGGATGTACGCTCATGGCTTTGCTACTCTTATAGCTACAAATTATTATGAAAACATAACTGATGAGGTTATAAAAGAGAGATTGATGGAAGCAGCAGCTACCATGGTCTATAAGAGATTAGAAGATTACCCAAAATAGAGAGTGTAATTAATTTTGTGTATTTACTCTCTTGATTATTAGAAATTAACCTA
>OGWR01000123.1_pt1 | contig 63658 bp, 63 predicted proteins | sample 1576061 | NCBI WGS metagenome assembly OGWR01 (sample SAMEA3541511, study PRJEB24748) | human gut metagenome | biome: human gut; feature: human-associated habitat; material: faeces | place: China | collected 2012 | reverse complement strand
ATATTCGCTTTATGTGGCTGCTGCAGGATAATCCTCCGCCAAGCCACTCGACAATAGGCAATTTTATGAACAATGTCCTAAATAGAAAAATAGATGAGATCTTTGCGGATATCAACAGTTACATTTTTACGGTGGAAAATGTTGACCTCAACCACGCTTACATAGACGGAACAAAGATAGAAGCCAACGCAAACAAATACAGCTGGGTATGGAAAAAAAGCTGTGAGAAAAACCGTCTGAAGGTATTTGCAAGGATAACAGAATTGCTTGGTGAAATGAATGAAAAGATCTCGTCATTCTGCGTAAAATTCGCTTGAATGAAGAACTGACAAAGTTCCACAAGGAAGTGCTCTGCAACCTGAACAGCATTCACGGAGCACTGCTGCGTATGAACCGAAGTATCCAATCGGAAGGTGCAAACGGCATTATCAAGTGGAACAGGTCATATACCAGAGCTCGCAGAAGAGGATCAAAAGCCTTGAATTTAGAAATTGCGATGATTTGCTGTGGTTTTAATCTTCATAAATTCCACTTGAAAAAGCCTGCAATAAAAAAAGCGGCATAAATTTAGAATATTTTCCACATTTTCAACACGGCAAAAACGCAGTTTTTGTGCCGCTGTGTTTGCTGTACCCAAAATTCAGCCAAAATAGTTATTTTTACGATCTGGCATAAAAAAGAGTCGAGATTTCCCAAAAGCAGAAAATCTCGGCTCTTTGAGCGCTGTTTTTTTACAACGCCATTTTTTCTTTGTTATTGCAAATTTGATGCTTTTCAGATATTTGTTTAGATTTTCCTGTTTGACGTTCACATGAACGAACTGACCACCGAAACTGCTTTGAATCTTAATGAGATCCCCAACAGTTTCATAATTTTCAGAGATCAATAATGAACTGTACTCGTTGCCTTTTTCATCTTTTTTTATGATATATTCATTATTACATGATGACATGTTCAGCCTAATAATACCCTTGGCGATTTCTTCACACCCGAAAGAAGCAAGTGCACGCTGAATACGTTCAACTGACATTTGGTCATCACCTAATTTTAGTTCTATTAGCCGTATTATCAGCAAGGCTACGAAGCATCTCATAAAATGTGCTATGATATGTTCATCAGTGTGCACAAACATAGGCCTTGCATTCAGTTCACTTTTACATATTCTGAAACTTTCCTCAATTTTAGATAATTCTCCGTACACCTCGTGGATTTTGGTTCTGTCATAATCAAGTTCAGATGTCACGATGCAGAAGAATCCATCAAACTTTGCATCATTTTCTGCTTTCTCAGTGTCAACAGCTTCGACCACTTTATCGGATACCACTCCTGTACTTGAATCGATATGCTCTTCTATTACATAATCCGTTGCATCATGTTTTAAACCATATGCGTTATTTGCAGCGTATTTTTCTGCTTTTTTCAGTTTCAGTTCACGCTTGTGTGCTTCCCGGTCTGCAATTGATTTTTTTCCAGTAAATAAGAACTTTTCTTTTGGCAGTTTCTTTTTTTATTACTTTTCCCTTTCCATCTTTCTGGACATACTGAAAATCTTCTTCAAAAATTCTGTATTTGTATGTTTTGCCTTCGTTGTAAATGAACTCCTCGTCTTCAAACATTTTTTCGTGATATCTTTTTCCTTTTTTCCCTTTGAGGATCTGTGAAAATACATATCCGTCACCGTTGTAGTGGATATACGAAATATTATTTGTGCTGTTCATTTCCTTACCGGCTACTGATATTATTCGTTCATATCAATATTTGTCTTTTAAAGATCTTATCATCGGAAGGTAAGTAACCGAGTCTGAGGTGTTTCCCGGAAACACCTGCATTCTTACCGGCAATTTATTTGAATCCATAAACATTCCGTACTGAACTATCGGCTCTGTTCTGTGTTCTTTACTAACTCCCTTTTGCCCGAGAGTTCCTTCTTCCGCATAGTCTTTTTCCATGTAAAAGTTTGTAGTATCGTAAAAGGCATATTCTAATTTTCTTCCAACCTTGTTTTCAATCACTCTGTTAAGATGATCCTGAAGTGCCTCAGTATTTTCTCCGATCAGATCAAGACAGCGCATTATTTGATGATACTGAAAATTGCATTCATATCCATATCTTCCTTTTGATTCCTAAAAACTGGAACGAATAAAATCAGCATGAAGGATCCTTTCTGTAACAAGGTATCTGAATATTTTTTTGTAATCATAATCATCTTTGACTTTCAGCGTTTCAAAAAACTGTCAATTTCAAGAAAATCATATTTGAAAATATCGCTTTAAAGTGTTGGAATTCAGAGGCGAATATGTTATAATCCCAAATTTAGAAGTTCCGCCACGCAAAAAGCCCATCAAACAGCGTATCAGCGTTGTTTGACGGGCATATATTTTTTTCTTGACTTTAGAAATTTGTTGTAATGTTTTTGCGCTCTTTGGAAAGCTTGAGGATATGATTCATTTTGGATCTGCTTAAGATCTCGTAGTCAGTCCTCAAACCAAAAGCCTTGTGAAGATCATCAGTGAATTGCGTCCTTGTGTATGCAGGAATGTAACCAAAATCCTTTGCTTTAAGAAATTTGTAATCCCTAAGATTTTTAATGATCTCATCGCTGGTGTATTTGTGTCCCAGCCTTTTTTCAAGGTATCTGAATATTATCAAAGAAATGAAACACATAATGAAATGCGCCCTGATCCTGTTGTCTTTGCTCAGGTATACAGGTCTTGATTGGAAATCGGTTTTCATTATCCTTAAGCTTTCTTCTATCTCCCAGCGACGCTTGTTTATCCTAAGTATCTCAGGAGCATGATTATCAAGATCAGTCGCAACACAGTAAAATCCATCATATGCTTCTTCTTTTGATATCAGATCGTCATTAAGATAATAGGACGTTTTTTCAGCGACCTCACCTTCATTTGTTACCTTTACGCTCTTTATAAATCTCTTAAAATCAATGCTGCGCCTTCTGTCACAGCTGCTTGTTGAAGCAATTGCTTTTTTTTGCTCGCTCGATCTGCTCATTTCTGATCTTTCGCTGATAATCCATGTATTTGATCGAAAAGCTCGCTATGAATTTCTGCTCGATGTTATTTTCATTGTACCATTCTTCTTTGTAAAATACATCTGAATAGTATTTCTCCATAAGCTTTTCAAAGCTGAGTATCTTATCCAGATCAAAAACCTCTTTGCTGCCCGGAAGCCTCCAGCCTGCGGAAGATAATGCCCATTCTTTCTGAAAAGCCTTCATCTTTTTTATGGATTGTACTGTGATAAATGACCTTTCACCTGTGCTGTTGAATTTTCTATTTGCTGCCGAGGAAAGTCCAGCGTCGGTACATATGATGAACTTTGAATGCTCAAAATCCTCAGCTATTTTCTTTTCAAGCGGTATAAGTGTTTTCTGCTAATTGGTATTTCCTTCATCAATGCACATTGCTAAAGGGATACCATCACCGTCCATCATCATACCCATTTGAACGATAGGATTAGGCCTGTGTTCTTTTGAATGTCCATATTTTCTTATACCGGATTCAGCCTGTATCTCAAAAAAAAAATTCGTGCAGTCATAGTATATCACAGAATCGTTTCTCTTAGCTATATCCTTGCTGAATTTGTAAATATCAGCTTGGATATTGTATGATTCAGCTGCGATAACATCAAGAGAATGGTAAATATCATCAAGAGTAAGATCTGATGGCTCAAGAAGCGTTTTGGAATATTCAAAACAACCTGATTTTGATGTTGGAAACAAAATTCTGTTGTATATCATTCGACTTAACACCTGGAATAAGTCATACTGGAACTTGTATTTAGCAAATATTTTTTTGCAGATGTATTTTAAATTCAGCTTGCTAAAGATCTTCTGAAGAAAGATATATCCGCCGTTAAAGAGGTTTTGCGAATCCTTGCTTATCAAAGCAGATGGATAGTAATCGACCGTTACCTTTCGTCCGCTTTCAGAAGCACGTCTGTTAAGCTCGTCCACATACTCTTTAGCCCAGGCTACCGGATCATCATGTGATTCTTTTAGCTTTTCATAAGTGCCAAGTTTTTCAACTATCCTGCTTGTGTTTTTACCATCAGCGGTTCTATATGATTCTATAACATAAAACTGCTGAGCATTTTTTGATTTTACAATGTTAAGCCTCATATCGTCCACTACATTTCAATATCTATATACTACTATTATACCACAATACGTCAATAGAAAAGTTGAAATTTGACACAAAAAAATCCGAATTTTCGCTGTTTACAAAACTTTTTTCGGGTCGGAACTTCTAAATTTGCGCAAAAACCGGCTTAAAAGCATAATTGATGATTGAGAGAGTCTTATCCCTGTGTACTACGGGGATAAGGCTTTTTCCTTAAGCGGATAAATATTTGTAAAGGGAAGATGATATTGAAATCACGAAAAAGAAAAAATATTCAAAACATTCCAAAATGTAGGTTTGTCAATGATGTGTTACACATTTTTTTATTTATTATATTTAAATTCGTATACTTCACCAAATTTAACATAGTCATTATATACACTTTGTGGAGTTTTCCAATCTAAAGAACGAGTTGGAATATTATTATACTGAAAGTTCCAACGTTTAAGCTGTCGCTTGAAGTCCTCAAAATCATAGAATTTGTGTGATGCGTAAAAGTATTCGTTATCCTTGCGATGAGAGCGTTCAACCTTGCCATTATGACGTGGAGTCATTGGCTTTATAAGCTTATGTATACAGTTATGTTGCTCACACCAAAGGTCAAGCAACGAGGGCTTATCCTTATTTGTGGTAAAGCGGTTTGTAAACTCTGAGCCGTTGTCGGTCTGTATGCACTCTATTTTAAATTTCCAAGCGTTTTGCAAGGAATTAACAAATTGATATGTACTATATGTGCTTTGCTCTTTGAACGCCATTAGAAAGCGTTTACGGCTGTACTCGTCTATTGCGGTGTACTGATAGTATTTTTCACTACCGATAATGCAAGAAGTCGGAACAACTTTAACATCAATTTGAACACGCTGACCGCAATAAAACATTGTTTCGTATTTCTTTGGCTTTATCTTCGGGTTTGGTAGCTTAACAGTGATAGCGTTAAGCTTTCTAAGCTGTCTGTAAAGGCTTGTGATAGAACGCTTGTAGCCTGCTTGTACAAGCTTAACATAGAGCATTACAAGCCCTGTGTGCTTGTTTCTGCGGTGATAACTCTTAATGAGGTTTATTTCACTTTCTGTATGAGCAGTAGGGAAAGAGTTAGGGCGGTGAGAACGATTAAGCAGGCTCTTTGTAGTGCCGTTATAGCGATTTTTCCAACGATAGACATATTGTCTATTTGTATTGTACTTGATAGCGGTTTTTGTAACTCCGTACTTAAGAGCATATTTCACAAGGCTTTCACGATACTTTGCAAGCTGATTAGAAGTTTTTATTCTCAATCGTCCTTTCATCATAACCATAGGTAAAGAGGGGGAATCTTGAACGGCGTTCCCCTCTTGCGAATCATTGAAATCATTGAAATGTTGAAAACCTGTAAGCTGTTGTTTCCAACATTCCAACAATTCCAACAATCCGCAATTCACCCCCAGCTGTTCGCATGATAGATTTCACGGATAGAAAAATCAGAAGAAATTCTGATAATTAAGTTCACAGAACTTTTCACAAGTACGGCAAGAAAGATTAAAGAGCCTATCATGAAGGGCACAGTGAAATTGATAGTCAAGAGAAAAATCTCTCCGCAACTCACCGAGAGTGTATTCTATTTTCCCATACAAAAGAAAAGCATCAAATATATTAATTACTTTACGATATTCACGATAAAGGTGAAGATACTCACGGACATAGTAGTTTGAAATAGTCATTTTCAGCAATCCTTTCAAATTTGATTAATGGGGTGGGGCTGAAACAGTCAACCCCTAGAACTGTTACTGATTTTTAAGCTTAACAATTTCGAAAGCAAGTTCATCAAGAATTTTACGAAGTTCGGGTAATCTTGATTTTGCAATTATGTCATCAGGATTTTTCTCAAGGAAATCCATTTCCTTACCCCACTTGAGGAGATAGTAAGAATAAGTTGCGTTGAGTATTTCGTACTCAGTTAATGTTTCAAATTTTTTCATTTTAAACACCCTTTCTGCGGTTTGTGGGTTATCCGCCTTTTAGTACTAGCAGTAAACTTATTTGTGATCGGTAAAGGGTTTTGGTTTTTGGTTTTTGGTTTATTCCTTTCCTTTACTGTATCTATATTATAGCATATAATAACCTAGGTTACAATAGGTAAAATGTACAAATAACCTAGGCTACAATTATATAATTTGCACACACAACATATTGTATGCAATAAAGAATATTGTAGCGAAAAACACTATATATAGTGGCTAAAGCTGAATTATTACAACAATAAAATATTTGTATGTTGTTACAAATAATATAATAAATAGAGGTGTATTTATGGATAATTTGCACAAAAAATCAACACAAACAGAGCGTACCAAAAAATATAAAAATAGTAAACAAATTAAACAATTAAATATGGATTTAAACCCGGATGAAATGCAATTATTTGAAAATGTACTAAAAAAATACAACATGAGAAAAAAGCAATTTTTTGTAAGTGCTTGCAAATACTGTATAGATCATGATATTAATTTTGATGATTAACTAAACCACAATATATAGCGGTTAATACAGTATTTATTGCTTGTAATACACAATATATTGTATGCTTATATTTTGAGCTATAAGGCTACTAGCAAGCGTTATATAGTGTTGTGTGCATGGGTGGTATAGTTATACTTGATAGCCGTTAAAATGAATTTTAGAGCATACAATATATAGTGGTATTATAACGTATTATGTGTATGTGTATACTATATATCGTGGTTAATGGTTGACGTGTGTTATATATTTTGAGCTTGCAAGCGGTGATCTTGCAATGGATTTTGACTTGTGTATTTATGTATGTGTACAAATATTTGTACTGTTGTAAACATGATTTTACGTTATATAAGTGTACAATTTTTTGGACTTATAAGGATCTTGTAAAAGTTCTTTACTAATGCTAATTAGTTAATTTGCATAATTTTAAAGGCTAATTTTGTGTAATTTGCTAGTTCAAAATAGGGAATAAGTATTAGATTTTAGGTATATTTTAGTGAGTGTTTACCACTTTAGGGGTAAATAAGGGGTGAAATAGGGAATTGATAGGGATTGATAGGTTAAAATATTAATATAAAATGTTCAAATTTTAAAGATGAGGATTAAGAGCGTTCGGTATATCGAATAACATTCACCGATAAATATATTTAGCAAAAATCAAATATTGACAATAAACAAAATACATAAAAATCAATTATTAATTTAGTTAATGATTGATAAAAATCAAGTATTAAAAATTCGTTTGAGCCTAAGCAGAGCCGGCAGGAACTATATTAATATTCTATGAATTATGATACAATTATTTATATATGTGATTTTGGCAAAAATACATATAAAGCACGCAAATAGGCGGTTTTATGGATACGTTAATATAATTAAATAAATAGCTTTAGAGGGGGTAACTTTACATTTATAGGAACATATGTAAAAAAGATTATCCCCTTAGTAGTTCCACTCTATCCACACGCCCCTAAAGCCAAATCCAAAACCAAAATTGCATTTTTTAAAATTCCTGCACACTCTCCCACCATCCCATTAAAACTCCCAATTTTCATTCGGTAACACGTTCGAGTAAACTTCGTATCTACGCCATTTTTTTGAACTTTTCCAAACCTTAAAATATACCCAAATGCACCATAATACACCAAAACTAACTTACAAACATAATTTCTATACCATAAGAAATTAACCCATTACTCCTAAAAAAATACACTCCATTAAAGACTATAATAGGTCTTATTTTTTTGTCCTAAAATGGCTATAAATCTAGTTTTACACTTAAACAATCACTCATTTAAAATTCAATTATAATTCACTGTCAACTCGTTAAGCCACACTTAAAAAATAGTACACTATCACCGAAACATCTTAAAACAATAAAAAAACTATCAAAATATCATTTATAAAACTTATAAAATAACCTATCGTAAAAACGAATAAAACGTTTTTATACCTTAATTTACAAGCAAAAACAACGAATAAGCTATCGTAATTTTACCGAACGCTCCGAAACAAAATGTTCAGACGAAAACAAAATATTTAAACAGTTGCCAGACGATCCAAACAAACATTAATGTTTAACTGAAAAGATATCTGTGAAGATTAGCGTGACCGTAGGGAACGATAATCAAGCAGGGAAGTTATATACGAGCGTAGCGAGAATATAACTGACTAGCTGTGCGCAGCACAACAAATCAATATCTCATCATTACAAAACTTCATTGTCATAATAACACAGTATCATAATTCCTATTAATTGTACAATCTCACATAAACTTACAATTTATAATTACAATCAAAATTATAATTATAAATATAACCAATACACTAAAAGTTTACATATAAATTTGCATAAATATATTGACAACCATTTAATTGTACATTATAATTGTAAATGTACTATTAAACGAGTACGTTTGAGAGTTGCTTACTTGATTTGCTTGCAATTTCAAATTGCAATTTTTAAAATATGATTTCACTTCAATTTCTCTCTCAGCTCTATTAGTATACCCTTTCACCATTAAACGAGTACACTTGAAATGATATCATATTTTAAAATCAAATTCAAGAAGTAAATATTGTTTATAAAATTGTAAGTTATAGGAAGTGATATTTAATGTCAGTTAATTGTAGTAAACAATAAATTTTTCTGGGGCGTTTACGCCACAGTAAGGATTCTCTTATTATTAAAGATATCTAATATTATTCTACTCTACACTTTGACCTACACTTTTGCGTACCTAAATGCAAACTTTTTTGCATTTTGACCTACACTTTTGCGTACCTAAATGCAAAAATGGAGAACTAATAATGAAATAGTGAAAGGTGGTGATAAATTATAGTTGACAATTATTTTGTAAAAATGCCCAAGAAATATATATACGCTGACTCAGCAGACAACTTTGAAATTTTATTATATCGTTGTCTTAGCTACCTATATAACGCCAGAACAGAAGTGATTAGCACGTCTTTAAATGAGATTTTAGAGTTGTGTAACTGTTCTCTCTACAGTAAGAGTAGTAGAGAAATTACTCATAGGATAAAAGCACTTTTCAATATCTTTATTGTCAGGTCAGATTTAACTTGTGATAACCAATGTGACTATAAATCATTAAATAATGTCAATGCAAACGCTCATTTAAGATTTAAGGTCAATAAAGCAGTGTTTGACCCTCCAGACAACTTTGTAATATTGTACGACACAGAATGGGACAAGCTAATGTCTATTTCAAATAGGCTGTCTAAGTCAATACTTCTTCGTGTTTACTTATACATAAAGTCATGGAACTTTCAGAATACAGAAATTATAACAGAGAGTGTTTGTGGTTGTTACAAGAAAGAAACGATAATGGCAGAAGAATTACATATGTCGGTCAGACAGTTAGACAACTATTTAAAGGCATTATGTGATAATGGGCTAATAGTCAAGTATATTACAGGCTCTTATAAAAAGAATGGCAAGGTCTATAATGCTCCTAACGTTTATGTACTTAGTTCAGATCTAAACATACAACAACATATTCAAGAAGCTGTTGACAGACTAAAGTACATCTATAAGGTAGATGAATTTTTGCCAATGACACATAAGAACAAGAAAATTAGAAAGGATTGATAAACGTGATAGATAATAAGATTATAGTATTTGAAAACGAGGACTTTGGAGAACTTAGAACGGTTGAGATTGACGGAGAAGTTTGGTTTGTAGGCAAGGACGTGGCAATGATATTGGGTTATGGAAATGGAAAAGTTAAAAGTAAGGCTTTAGCTAACGCTATAAAAGATCATGTAGATATTGAAGATAAAAGGTTCTTAAACTATGATGAACTTAAAGCGTACCAAAATGGTGACCTTAAAAATATTAGCCACTATGGAATGACAATTATAAATGAAAGCGGTCTATATTCTCTTATATTTGGAAGTAAATTGTCAACCGCAAAGAGTTTCAAACACTGGGTAACTTCTGAGGTTCTTCCTTCACTTCGTAAAACTGGTACATATAATACGCAGGCTTTTGAAGAATTAAAAGCAGAGGTAATAAATCTCAAAGAAGAATTAGAGAAAACAAATTACCCAAGAAAACATATAGTCCATGGTTTGGTCGTATGCACCCTAAATATAAATTAATAGAAGATAGTCTTGGTATTACTAGGGGCGCATTGTATAGAGAAATTCTTAAAGAGCTTGCTAACAGATACGGACTTGATACATACCAGATAGAACAAGACTATTTGTATGAAAATTGTTTGGATAAATGTTATCCTCTTGACCCATATCAGTGTGTTCCGCAATATCGCAATATGATAGAAGATATTATTAATGAGTATTTAATCAGTAACAGTTTAGCTGATAAAAACGATATTATTGCGACTAAGAAATATCAGACGATATTTTCAAAAACTAATTCTAAGACTGATTATAATGAGTCTTATCTTAACACAGAGGACGGTGATAATAATGAGTAGAAATCGCAAAACAACTTCTTTACAGGAACTATTCCCTGAAGATTATACATATGAGGCTCAGGACAAGCCTTTAGACGATAATGAAGAATATTTAAGGTTTCGCAGTGAGTATTGGGCTATGCTTGCAGAAACTGACGATACATACGCAGAAGATTATATGTAAGATAAGATAAAGGAGACAACACAATGAACAATTTGAAACTTGTAGAAACAGACGTATTTAATGAAATTGCAACTTGTGACTTTTGGGGTAACGCCAACAATGAGTATCTTGTCACAAGAGAACAGATTGGTAGAGCATTGGGTTATAAAAATCCTACAAATGCAATTAAAAATATTCATTTAAAGCATAAAGAAAGATTAGATAAATTTTCAACTCAGCTCACTTTGGGCTATGTTGAGGGGGATAGGTATGTTGAACGTGAAAGAATACTTTATAACCGCAAAGGCATTATGGAGATTTGCCGTTGGTCTAGGCAACCATTAGCAGATAAGTTCATGGATTGGTGTTGGGAGATTATGGATAGACTTATCTCCAATAGTTTGAATAATGTAACATTATCAAGAGAAGAATATTCTATGATTGTTAATGCTGTCAATGAAGTAGGTCAGCTTAATAAAGTTAATGAACAGCTTGCACGTCAGTTGCAAATCATTTCTGCACAGAACACCACAATGCAGGATAAGCTTTCTCGTATGTGGCAGAAAATAATGCTTATTGTACCACCTGTGCATTATTCTTCTTGGAAAAACAAGATGTCTCAGAAAATTGTTTCGCTTGCAAAAATCTTAGGTTATACAAATAGTGATGACAGAAAATCTATTTATAGTGATATTTACAGTATGATGAGGTTGGACTATGATATTGACCTTGACTCCTACAAAGAAAACTATTTGTTATCACAAACAGACTATAAAAACGTAGCAATGATAGATGTTATTGATAGTGATACAGTTCTTAGAGATATTTTCGAGGAAATTGTTGACCGATACATACAAATAAAATCAGGAATGGAGGTAATTAACAATGCCTAGACTAACAAAACTTACAGAGAGTGAGTATGCCAATGGCGTACTCGCAGAAGCTAAAAGAATAAACAATAACGAGACAATTCGTAAACAACCGCCTACAGAACAGCAAGTTAGATTGTGCCTTAGAGTGCTGAGAGATTTTCACATACATATAAACAAGGATAATATTCCTAGATTTAAAAGTATTCAGGAGCTAGAGCTTTGGCAAAAGAAAATGATACACGATAAATTATATGACAGCAACTAAAACGGAAAGGTAGATTAAAATGACAGAAAACAACAAAACTATGGTAACAGTATTCGAGAGCAAAGATTTCGGCAAGGTGAGAACGGCAGATATTGATAACAAGATTTACTTTTGCGGCTCTGATGTGGCAAAGGCGTTGGGGTATGCAAGACCAGCGGACGCAATAACATCTCATTGTAAGGGGGTCTGCGTTTTACCGACCCCTTCGGCTGGAGGTGTACAGAAAACAAAATTCATCTCAGAGGGCGATGTTTATCGTCTTATAGCACATAGTAAACTCCCTTCCGCAGAACGCTTTGAGAGTTGGATATTTGATGAGGTGCTTCCAACCATACATAGGACAGGCAGCTATATTATGGAAGGCTCGGAAAAGGACAATGAATTAAAACTATTACAAGCTACGGTTACTCAGCTTCAGAATATGTTACTTGCATTATCGGCTAAAAAAATACCAAATGCAAAAGCTCTGAACATATGGAAGAAACAAATTGGTACTCCGCTTATAGTGAAGTTACAGGATAATGCTTTACAAACTACAGGTGAGGTTGTCGAGTTTGCAGATATGCTACATAGAGTTTATACTCAGATGACTTTAATGTTTGGATTCTGTACTGCTACGGCTCTTAGTGAATTTACAGACAAGTATAACTGTGATTGCACTACAACACAACCTAGTATTATAAATGCTATTGCGGATAATCATGTATATCAGGCTTGGTTTACTCAGGCTTGTAATCAGCTTATGGTTTGTGTAGGTAATGGGGATAGGTTTACATCTGATGATGGTTGTACTTATAATGCTACACAGTTTACTTTAGAGGACGGCTTTGATTTTATTGTTCACACATTGGCAGATGTTATGAAAGATAGATCGGCTCACCATGTACACACGCTATCTATGGTTTATAAGAAGATAAACACCACAAGAGGCTGGCGTAATCAAATGACTAGGAAGAAGGCAAAGACTAAGAAAGATGTAATATTGTCTGATAGAAAACAGTTTGCTAAATTTGTGTTAGTTAGCAATGAAATTATAAAGGAATTGGGAAGGAGCTAAATTTATGAGAACATATACAGTAACAAGTAAAGTAACCGCAGAGGAACGTGAGGTTACAATTAACATTTCATGCGAGAATGGCGAGTGGGTCGCTAATTTGTATACTTGTATTGAGAAGTACGCCAACAAATGTAAAAAGCAAGGTTGGAAACAGATTGATGAAACGAGGCACACTGATGGTACATTTATCGGAGCTACATTTATTGCTCCTGCCAAAGCCATTAGTATTAGAAACGCTCACCCAACTAAAAGAGTTATCTCAGAAGAACATAAACAAAAGCTTTTAGCTGCGAGAAACAAAGATTAATTAAAATTGTACATTAATTGTGTTAATTTTACAGCTATATTGTTTTGAGTATAATTTTACTTGTGAAGTATTACTCTTTAAAATTTAACACAATTAATGTATGTTCCTGACGATAGAACGCAGATTATGATAGATATAAAGATAGGAGATATAAATGGCATTAAATAAACTATATTATGTGTATGGACTTGATACAGCTTGTTTTTACACTGATAAAGAAAATGAGGTTGAAAGGTATTTACTAAAGGCTAGGCGTGTTAAGAACAGATTTAAACAGAGGTACGTTGATAATAAAAGCAATCTTTCGCCAAAGAGACAAAAGCTCTATCAGCAATTAAATAAACTCGTTATAAGGCTAAAGTCTGAATTGAAAGAAGAATTACATAAAAACATAGGACTAACTCGAAACGTGAGAATGGATAGGATCGTTGACAAAAACGGAGAGCCGTCTATTAGAAAGAGGGTTTCTATTTTTGATAGTTCTTTGACAAGATATTTTGGCTTAAAGGAAAGAGAATTTAATACTGAGATACTTATAATTAAGGTTTATTTTTACGATGTAGCCGAGAGTATTGTCAAAAATGGTTTTTACATGAATGGCTATAAATATAAATTTTTCTCGGCTTCAGCAGGGCAGATAAGAACAAAAAAACTTGTTGCGGTTAGAGAAGATTTGTTGCTTAAATATTGGAACGCCTTGACCGCTGGTTTAACTGTGGAGAAAATTAACAAGTTGGGCGGCATGAATATTAACAAATATCTAGCATATTTGGCTTTATGCAATTCTGCAACAGACCTATGGGAAGATTTTGATATTGATCGTTGTATTGTTGTTAATGATTTTGAAAATGTAATTCATGATACGGTTGATTTTATAGACGATAAAACCTACGAGATTACAAGAGTAACGAAAGATTTAGATTTTACACAAACTGATGGCTGTGGAATGATTTTACCATATCTAACTGATAGAAATTTTATGGTTAGACTACCGTGGATAAAGGGTTTATTGGCTAAATTTGATTTCATAAAATTCATTAAGGATAACAACGCAACAGGAATTGTAAAAGATATTTATGGTACAACTCACAATATAGTTGATGAAAATATTCAGATAATTTTCACTAAGAGCCAGTTAAAAATGTGGAAATATTTTGACAGTTGGGAAGAGTATAAAAACAATTTTAAAAAATATGGCTGTACCGCAGGTATATGTAATCGTGAAGAAAATGTAATATCAGACTCAGTTATAAATTATCAGATGATACAAACTCTAGCTGATATGACTGATAGCGAAATAAAAGAGTTGGCAAAAAGTAACATAGAAGAAATAGATAAAATTGCTTCTGATGTGCCAACAATGCTTAAAGTTTTTGGAGCTGACAAATCTAATTATTATAAAACTGGTTTTCAAAAGTGTCTTGAAATTTATCCTGAATTGCTTTCTGATTTATATTGCAGGAGTATGTTAAAAGACATAAAAAAGAAAAAAGAAAAAGAATTATGGTCTGCACGTTTTGATATGGGTGGTAAATATAGCTTTGTCATACCAGATTTGTATGCGTTTTGTGAATGGTTATTTTTGGGGACAAAAAACCCAATGGGTCTTTTACAGAATGGTGAAGTATGTTGTAAATTATACAATGACAATGAAAAATTAGATTGTCTTAGAAGTCCACACCTGTATATAGAACACCCAATAAGAATAAATAAAACACAATTTGATTGGTTTGATACCAATGCTATTTACATAAGTTCTCATGATCTTATTTCAAGAATAGTACAATGCGATTTTGACGGAGATAAATTGCTTGTGACAAATAATCCAACGTTGATTGGCATAGCAGAAAGAAATATGGATGGTATTGTTCCTTTATTTTACAATATGCGTAAGGCAGCGGCAGAAGAAATATCAGTGAGTTCTTTATTCAAAGGCTTGTTATTAGCATATAATGGAGGCAATATTGGTACACCGAGTAACAACATTACGAAAATATGGAATAGTGGAAAGATGAATAATGAAAAAATGCAAGCTGTTAAATGGTTAGTGGCAGAAGTAAATTATACTATAGACTATGCTAAAACGTTGTATAAGCCACAAAGACCTGAAAAGGTTGATAAAATTATCAAGCAATACACTAAAAACAAAACACCTTATTTTTTTATGTATGCCAAGGGCAAAAAGAAAGAGCAGGTAAAACCATTATCTTTATGTACTGTTGATAGAGTTAAGATGCTTTGTCCCAAAAGAAAAATCAACTTTAATTTTACAAACTCAAATATCGGCAAATTTGATTATAAGGTTTTGATGAATGATCCAGATATAGAATTTAATCAAAACATTGCAGATAAATATAAAGAGATATCAAGTACGTTAAACTTTAAACATACAGACGATAGCAAAATGAATAATTATCTTGCGGTGTTTGATGACGCAAAAAGCAAATTATTCAGTTTACCATATTCCCAAAACGTAATTATTGATAATATTATCATTGATTTGTTCCACAATAGGCGTACCGCTTTAAAGAAAACATTTTGGCTTTTATTTGGTGACGAGGTGTACAATAACATAAAAAGAAATATTGGTAGTAATTTTATACAATGCGAAAAATGTCATAAAAGATTTTATAAGCATAGTTCCAATGAAAAATATTGTGATAAGTGCAAGGGCTATCAAAAAATTAAAACAAAAACTTTGATCTGCTGTGATTGCGGTAAGGAGTTTGCGGTAGATAGTCAAAGTCGAAAAATTAGGTGTGAAGAATGTCACAAAAAAGAAAGAAGCAGGATAAACAAAAACTATCGAGAAAAGACCAGTTCGTTTTAAATAGAAAATAGCCAAATACCTCGCAAATACGTTGTTTGCGAGGTGTTTTTTGTCTAAAATGCTTAAAAATCGCTACCCATATGGAAAGAGTATTTTGCTAATTTACAAATCTAAAGAGTAATTTTTTCTTTTCAAGCAAATAAACATACTTATCCATAATATATTATAGCACGCACAAAGCCAACATTCAATAGGCATTGTGTACAAAATTAAAATTGAAAAGGTGGTTATTTTACACATGATTTTCGTCACAAAGGACGAGGCGGATTATCTTCGTCAGAACATTAAGAACGTTAAGATTTTCAAAACGTGCCGTCTGAAAAACAATGGTTCTAATCGTGGTAAGAGATACGCAGAGGAAACATCTGCGGTTGTTAATCTGCTTGCCAAGTACAGAGCTGATTAAAAAATATCTTACAGCACGTCTGTAAGGGTGGGTATATCCCACTAACTTATTTAGAAAAGGAATTTATTTTTTATGACAGTAACAGAAGAACTTCCAATTTCCATTGTAGATAATTTGGATAAGAGAAAGTACCCTACGCCTGAAGAGTACAACTATTGGAAATCAAGAGAAACAGAACATTTTTCATTGATTACGAGGTAGACGAGTTTTATAATCTTATTGAAAATAAAAACCAGCCATAATCCCATTGACTTTAGACGGTGGGTTAGGCTGGTGATAAAATCACTTTTCATTAAGAGATTTCTTAATTAAAGTTAAAATTAAATTGTTTAGACTACGATTCTGTTCTTTTGCAAGTTGTTCTAATTGATTTTTTAAATCTTTAGGAATAGTAAGTGTCGTTCTTACATTATCTTTAGATACTGCCATAATATCATCTCCTTTTCTAAATTATAACACATACAAAAAGTGATGTCAAGGTGATAGCTAAAGTTTACAACTTGTTTACATTGCAGTGTTGACAAAGTGCTATCACCGTGATATGATAGTGATAGAAAGGTGGTGAGGCGATGCTTAAATCATTTAAGTACAGATTATATCCAAATAAAACACAAGAAATACAAATACAGAAAACATTTGGTTGTTGTAGGTTTGTTTATAATCAGACACTTGCTTATAGAAAAAATCTTTATGAAACAGAAAAGAAATCTATGAGTAAATTTGATTGCAATACATATTGTACACAAGTTCTGAAGAAAGAATATGTATGGCTTAAAGAAATTGACAAATTTGCTCTTAACAACGCAGTATTTAATATGGATAGTGCATATCAGAAATTCTTCAAAGAACATTCTGGTTATCCTAAATTCAAAAGTAAGAAAGATAATCGGAAAGCTTATTCCACAAACAGTACTAATAATAACATTGAAGTTGACTTTGAAAACAATAGAATTAAACTTCCAAAACTTAAATGGGTAAAAGCTAAGGTTCATAGAGAATTTGTTGGTATTATCAAATCAGCCACCATATCACAAACACCAAGTGATAAATATTTTGTTTCTATCCTTGTGGATTGTGAAAATTTTCACATGAAGCCTACTGGTGCTATGATCGGTATTGATTTAGGCATTAAGGATTTAGTTATTACATCTGACGGAGATAAATTTGAAAATTTTAAAACTCTTTACAAATATGAAAAGAAACTTGCTAAAGAACAAAGGAAACTTGCTAAAAAGGCAAAAGGTAGTAGCAACAGAAATAAACAGCGTATTAAAGTTGCAAGACTTCATGAGAAGATAACAAATATCCGTATTGATAATTTACATAAAATTTCTCACAAGCTAATACAGGAAAACCAACTGATAGTGAGTGAAGATTTGAAAATTAGTAATATGGTTAAAAATCATAAACTTGCAAAAAGTATTTTTGATTGTAGTTGGTATGAACTAACAAGGCAGTTACAGTACAAGGCTGAATGGAACGGTAGACAGTATATTAAGATTGATACTTATTTCCCAAGTAGTCAGACTTGTAATGTCTGTGGATATGTTAATAAGGGAACAAAAAATCTTTCTGTAAGAGAGTGGGATTGTCCTAATTGTCACACACACCATGACAGAGATATTAATGCTGCTATTAATATATTAAATGAAGGATTAAGGTTGGTTAAATCAGCCTAAACAATAAAGCAGTACGATAGGAACTATCGGAATTTACGCTTGTGGAGTTAGTAGGTTACGAGAACGTTGAAGCAAGAAGCCGACTGGCTTTAGACGGTCGGTAGTTCACAAATATCTAAATCATTTTTCAGGAAAAGAACATTGTCAGATTTGCGAGTTGCATACTAACCATAGAGGTTGGGTGTCAACTTGGGCTGACGAATTGGAGGATTAAAAGAAATGGCTAAAATAACAAAAAAGAATGTTCTGTCGGTACAGGGCATTGTAAATATAGAAAACGGAAAAATAACATTTAGCGTTGAAGATATTGAGGGCGAAATTGCCCTTGCGGAACTTATGTCAGATTTCAACGGTCAGGAAGTAAAGCTGTCTGTAAACCAGACAGACGAAATTGCTTAACTGTTAGTGGGAGGAATTTAAAATTTCTACATACAAAAGATTTGAAGGTGAGTCTGATGACGAGCTTATATTTAGAGTGTGCAAAGATAAGGAAAAGATAGGTACTTGGAACGATGTTAGAGATATTTTAAACGAATTACTTAACGCTGATTTTGGCGAGTCAACTTATCGTAAGAAATTCCAATGCTTTGAGAAAATGTTTAACGCAAATCAGAAAACTTTTGCAGATACAGAAAGCACCCTTAATGAAATTCAAGACCAAATTCGTGAATTAAAGAAGGAGCGATACAAACTTCAAACAGAGAAGTTGGAGAATAATAGGTGGCTTAGAGAAAATGCACGAGATGAATTGATAACTGAAAAAATAGTCAATGCAATTTCTGATATAGACCCTATTATAGTTCCTGATTATTTGTCGGGAGTAGATAATGGCAAATCTGCGATATTGGCATTTACTGATTGCCACTTTGGCGTAGAGTTTTGCATAAAAGACCTATTTGGCAACGTAATAAATGAATATTCTCCAGAGATATTTGAACGCAGAATGTGGAGTATGCTCGAAAAAGTTGTTGACATTATTGCCAAAGAGGACTTGGCAGAAATTAATGTTTGGGAACTTGGAGACAGTATATCAGGACTTCTCAGATTAAATTCTCAGCTTATGCACCTTAGATATGGTGTCATAGATTCGGCAATAAAGTATGCTGAATTTCTTGCCAATTGGCTCAATGATCTTTCGCAATATGTGAAAGTGAATTTCCAAATGGTTAAGGACAGCAATCATTCACAACTTAGACTTCTCGGACAGCCTAAGAATAGTTTTCCTGATGAAAACATGGCAAAGGTGATTATTGCTTTCATCAGGGAAAGACTTAAATATAATCGAAATGTAAACATAATTGAGAATGAAACAGGCTTTTGCTTTAGCGATGTCGAGGGTTATAACGTGCTTGGTTGTCATGGCGAAGTAAAGGATTTACAGAATTGCACAAGTTCTTTTTCAAGAGCGTACAATACAAACATTGATTATGTTTTGGCAGGTCATGTACATCATCAGACCTCAAAGGAAAATGCAAAACATTCAGAGGTGCTTACAATACGCTCTATGGTAGGTACTGATGACTATGCTATGTCCTTAGGTAAGACTTCTGACACAGGTGCAAGCCTGTTTATATTTGATAATGAATTTGGCAAGATTGCCAACTATGATATAAAAGTAAAGTAGGTGAATACTATGATGATTAAAAAGAGTTATAATGATTTTGATACTTTCATGCAGGATATTATAGATGTATATCTGGAAAATGAGGGCTTTAGTGTTTTATGTGATTACAAGTTGGCTTGTAAGATTATCAAGAAATTTTTATCATTTGACGATAAAACTAAAATTAATTCCATTTCTCTTGATCCGCCTGAGTGGAACGGATATGGTGGCGAATTTGTTGTTTCAACTTTTGAAAATGAGTTGTTCTGTGAAAGAGCAAGACGTGACGATAAGCCAATAATTGTTGGTGATGAGAGTATTGTTTTCGTTCAGCGAGATTTTGTCGGTAAGGATTTTACTGAAGAAGATTATGTTCCAAAGCTTTATTTTGGTTTTACAATTAGCGAATAATTTGTAGTTAAATACAACTCCTTTTATTATATTTTGCAGGATAGCAAGCGTTATCCTGCATATTGTCGGATAGCTCAATCGGTAGAGCAATGCACTGTTAATGCGGAGGTTGTGAGTTCGAGTCTCACTCTGACAGCCAAAAACAGAACTCAACACGCCTCTTAAAAATGCGTACCACGTTGAGTCTTTTAAATGAAAAATCTGATGAGATTTTTGCACGGATAGTTGACAAAGTTTTGTTGACTATCCTTAGTTTTAATTACAAAGTAATTCAACCTCACGCACCTCTTAATAATGTGTCCCAGTGAGGGGTATTTTAATGCCGTATAAATGTACAAGAGGGCTAACTTGTAAAAAGGTGGTCGGTGAGGTTTGTTGTTTCCAAAAGACGATTAAAGACAGAAAAACAGCGAGTTGTTGAGTTATGGTTTTGTGGATTTTGTATTACTCAAAAAACAAAATTCAAGCCCTTACGGGCGAAATAAAGAAGATTAAGTGCGAGGGTAACACTTTAAAGAAACCCCAAATGAAGAATAAGTGCTAAAAGCGACACTTAAAAGAAAGTTTAATACAAGAAGAAAGGAGAGTTTGAAATGGCTCGTAGTACAGTGTATAACCAAATCACAAACGAGGAAAATATTGCTCAAATTAACCCTGATAATGTTTCTCTTATGGAAGATTTTCTCGACTATCTGACTTCTATTGACCGCTCTCCAAAAACAGTTACTAGCTACAAATCAGATTTATATATATTTTTCGTATGGAACTTGAAATACAATAACAATAAATTTTTTGTAAGACTAACAAAGCGTGAAATTGCAAAGTTTCAAAATTACGCTATAAATGAGTGGAAGTGGTCGCCCAAAAGAATAAGACGTGTTAAATCCGCTTTAAGCTCAATGAGTAATTTTATTGAAAATATTCTTGACGATGAGGAGGAATTTAAGGATTTTAGACCAATAATTAGGAAAATCGAGTCTCCTGCAAATGAGTCTGTCAGAGAGAAAACAGTTTTATCTGATGCACAAGTGGAACATTTGCTTGACACATTGGTTGAAAGAAAAGAATATGAAAAGGCGTGTAGCGTAGCGATAGCAGCATATTCGGGAATGAGAAAGTCAGAACTCTTACAAATGCGTATGGAATATTTCCAGCCAGATCACATTGTATTTGATTGTCTTTACAAAACAAACAAAATTAGGTCTAAAGGCAGAGGTAAGTTGGGCAAACAGATTAATAAATTTGTTATGTTGCAAGTTGATAAGTATTTGGATTTATGGAGGAAACAACGTGAAGAATTAGGTATTGATTCTGAATGGGTGTTTGTTAAAAAGGATAAAGATACATATGTGAAGCGTGAAAGCCTTGACACTTGGACGGACGAATTTTCAGAAATATTAGGTGTGGATTTTTATTATCATTCATTGCGACACTATGTATGTACAAGATTACTTGGTGATTATAATCTGCCTAGTGAAGTTGTTAGAGAGTTCTTTTCATGGAACAGTGTGGAAATGACTAAAATTTACAACGACAAATCTGCCATTGATGATTTTGGAAAATATTTTACTGCTGACGGCATTGTAAAGCAGGAAGATAATAAATCTTTGTCAGACTTGAAAAATTAATAAATAAAAAGGAAGTGGCTTGATTATGCCAAGGAAAAAAGTAAAAACCCCTGTAAGTACAAAAATATGTACAGAATGTGGCAAAGAAAAGCCACTGTCACAATTTTATACTACTAGAAATAGCAATATTTCTACTGATGGCAAAACGGTAAATATATGTAAGTCTTGTGTTAAAAGGGGTTCTTATAATTCTGATGGAAGCTTAAATATAGAAGCGTTCCAAAAGAAACTAATGTTAATGGATAAACCATATATACCAGAAGCTCTTGACTCTGCTATGAGCGAAGTAAGAAGATCATTAGAATTGGGTAAGGGTAGAACCGATATTATAGGTTGCTATTTTAAAAATGTGTCGACATTGCCACAGTATACGAAACTATCTTTTTTGGACTCTATGAATTTGTTTAATCAAGGCAAGTCTATTACTGAGGCAGTAACTACAACGGAAAAACGCAATATACTTCCTCGAAACGAAGAAGTATATGTAAATATGGTTGATGATTTCGTTGTTACAAACGATATTACTGACTTATTTGGCGAGGGGTACACAAAATCACAGTACCGAAAAATGAAGAAAAAGTTTGATAAATTGAAAGAAAACTACTCAATTCAAACAAACTTACACGAGGAAGCTTTAGCAACTTATGTTCGTTTCAAAGTGAAAGAGGAAGAAGCTACAGCGGCAGGAGATGTTGGAAGTGCTGATAAATGGAATAGAGCTGCCCAAGACGCTGCTGATAAAGCAAAGCTGACTCCAAAACAATTAACGCAGGCTGATTTACAAGGTGGAGTAACTTGTATTTCGGAAATATCAAAAGCTTGCGAACAGGCGGTTGATATTGTTGAAATATTACCTAAGTTTAAGTACCAACCTAACGATGCTCCTGATTTTATAATATGGTGTTATATTAATTATGCTAGAAAATTAAAAGGATTACCTAAGTGTGAGTACAAGGAAGTATACCAATTTTATGACGACATGAAGAATGAGTACATTTCTCAGTATGGAGATCCCTATGGTATTTTTACTGATGACACATCAGAAAAAAATAGGAGTTCTGTTGAAACGTTTATAAAACTGCCAAAAGATTATGAGAATGGTGATAAGTAATGAACTGGCAAAGAATAAAAGATTTTGAAAAAAAAAGTGATAGTGTATTTGGTAAAAATCTACATAATTATTACACTTTTATAAGTTGGGCTAAGTGGTATCCTGATTTATTACTCGACTTAATGAAGCCTGAAACAGGTGGATTAAATCTGCATTTAGATCAACGCATATTTTTGCGTTGTGACGTTAGATTTATGAGTATGTATGGAACGTTTAGCCGTGGATATGGCAAATGCGTAAGCGGAGATACTATGTTATTTACCGATGAGGGTATTAAAGAGATTGGTGAATATTTTAATTATCAAAATAACGATGTCGAAACCTATTATCCTACACAGGCAAAGGTTACAAATAGATATGGCAACTTAGAATGTTCAACTTTAGGTCTTTATAATGGCAGAAAAAATACTATAAAACTGACAGATAGTAAAGGTTATTCTATAACAGCCACCCCTAATCATAGAGTGCTTGTTATGAAATTAAATGGAAGTGTAGATTTTGTAAAAACAGAAGATATAAAGATTGGCGATTATTTGGTTATTAATCGTAAAAATAATATCTGGGGTAACAATAATAAAGTTGAATATAAAAATGAAATTGGTGCATATGTAGAAAGCTTATCTCGACAATCACGTTCACATTTGAATATCAGAGCAATGCCAGATGGAATTACACCTCAATTAGCATTGATTTACGGATATTTGATTGGAGACGGTTGTATGACTTCAAAAAATACAATTATCTTTACTAATATAGGTGACGAGATATTAGACAAGTTTAAAAATATTACGCAGAAATATTTTAACGTTGATGTCAAAAAAAGAAGTGGCAATAATTACGATTATGAAATTAATGACACTTATTTAAGAAAATATCTCGAAATTATAGGATTTGATTATAGTAGATCATATGATAAAAAAGTACCTAAATCTATAATGGCAGCTAGTAAAGATGTTGTGTCAGCATTTTTACAAGGCTTATTTGACACAGATGGTACAGTAGATAATAAAATTATATCTTTAACAACAGTGTCGGAAAAGTTGGCAAATCAAGTTCATTTTTTATTACTGAATTTTGGTATTGTTTCTAAACTAAGTATTAAGAAAACAAAAAGTAAATTTGGTAAAGCATATCAAATTTGCATATCGGGGAACGATGTTGGTATTTTTAAATCTGAAATTGGTTTTGGTTTAAAGAAAAAGGCTGATAAACTTGATAAGTTGTGCAATAAAAAACATAACACAAATACGGACATAATACCATATCAGAACGAATTAGTTAAATCTGTGCTTAATGAATTGAATTTGCATTGGAGCGTTTCAAGGGAGTTCAATCATATTATAAGCGGAGAATGTGATTTAACATATTCTAAATTAGATAGGTTAATTACTCTATTGAACGAAAGGGGAGTTGCAAATAACACTTTAAACGAGTTGTATGCAACTCATTATTTTTATAGTCCTATTGTTAATATCGAACATACTGTTTCAGATACATATGATTTTCATTTACCTCAAACACATTCATTTGTGAGTAATGGAATTATAAGTCATAACACATTCGATGAGGTACTTGCTATGGTCGTAGTAGCAATGCTGTTCCCGAATATTGAATTGGCTCTTTCTGCACAGACTAAAGAAAATGCGGCAGATTTATTGAAATCAAAGTGGAATGAAATTGTAAAATTATATCCACTTTTAAAGGACGAAATAAGAGAAGCTAGGTTTTCAAAGGGAAATGCTTATATTGAGTTCAAAAATGATGCAACCATAGATGCTATTGCAAATGCTCAAAGCACAAAGGGTCAAAGACGTAGAAGGTTAAAAATAGAGGAATCTGCATTGCTGAATAATGTACTGTTTCAAGATGCCCTTGAGCCTGTAGTTGAAGTTCCAAGACTTACGGTTGGTAGGCTTGCGATAGTAGACCCAATGGAACTTAATCAGCAAATTCATTTTTTTACAACGGCAGGATTTAGGGGTTCAGACGAATATCAGCGTAGTATTTCAATGTTAGATGATATGGAAAATCTAAAGGGAAAAATAGTTTTGGGAAGTAACTGGCAACTTCCGTGTTGGTATGGTAGGGGAAGTAATAAAAGCAAAATACTTTCAAAGAAGAAAAATTCTTCTGTTGTAGCCTTTGCTCAGAACTATGAACAAGAATGGGTCGGCTGTGCTGACGGTGCGTTGGTTAATATTAATAAACTAATGAATTGCCGTACTCTAACGGAAGCGGTTTTACAAAATTCAGATCCAGAACAAGAATATTATATGGGAGTTGACGTAGCAAGAAGCCAAAAAACTTCTAACAACCAATCTTCTATTGCTGTAGTGCGTGTAATTAGAAGTAAGGATAAAGGGAGAATTATTTACATTGATGTGGTGAATATTATTAATATTCCTAACGTACTTAATTTTAATGCCCAAGCTGCTATTATCAAAAAAGTTCAAAAACTTTATATGGCTAAAGTAGTTGTGTTAGATGCTAATGGACTTGGTGTTGGATTGGCTGATGAACTTTTAAAAGACACGATTGACAATTCTACAGGTAAGGACTTGGGCTGTTGGGACACTATCAATGATGACAATGTTCCAGAAGTTCCTAATTCGCCACAAATACTTTACAATATGAAAGCTCAGACTTGGCAAAATGAAATTGTAAGCACTTTTATAGATATGGTGGATAGTGGCAAACTTAGATTACTTGAAAAAAGACAAGATAATGATTTTACCGATAATGAATGGGACAGTTTTGACGAGAAAGTTAGACCTTTTATTGAGACAGATGCTTTTATTGAAGAAGCTGCGAATTTAAAGATGAAACATCTTAATAACGGCAATATTACTATTGAACAAGTTGTAAAAAAAGTAAATAAGGATAGAGTTTCGGCATTGATCTATGTGTTGTGGTACGTTAATAAATATGCCCAAGACATAAATAACGATGAATACGATTATTGTTGTTTATTCAACTAATGTAAACACAAACGAAAGTGAGGTGAAGCTATGCCTGAGAACATTGTAGAGAATACTGAAAATGTTATTGAAAACAATCGGGATAAAACAGAAAGTGTTTCAGAAACTAACTCCATGTCAAATACACAAGAGCGTTCCTATGAGTCAAATGCTTTTTATGAAATGACATCTTTTTTTGAAGATTGTATTGAAGATTTACCTATCAATATTGAGGATATTAAGAAATTTGCTCATAATCCGCAAATACATATAAAAAATATTCGCAAAATTTGTCGGTGGGCGTACTATGAAAATGGCTCTGTTATGACTTCTATCAACTATCTTAAAACCATGTTCACCTTGGATAAGGTGGTTTATTCAAAGTCAAAGACTAAACGCAAGAAGAAATTTGAAAACGCAAGACAGCTAATGCAACAAACTCTTGACACAATAAGATATAAGGAAGTCATTCGAGATAATTTGTTTAACGATATGATTGAGGGAATGGACTTTAAATACTTTGAGATTACAAAGTCCGTATTTGCTGACAAGTATCTTGATGATATTGATACTTTAAACATTGTAGAGATTAATGAATTGGGGATTAAATGTGCCATTATTAATCTGCCTGTTGACTATTGTCGTATAGTTGGCAGAAAGAATGGTTCACCTATTGTTGCTTTTGATTTAAGATACTTTGACGGTATGGCAGAAGACGACAAAAGAAGAAAACTACAGGCTTTCCCAAGAGAAATTCGAGAAGCGTATAGTAAACATTCAACTCACAATAATATTAAGCCATGGAAAGTTTTAAATAATGATAATACAATGGTGACAAAAATTAACTGTAAGGCTATTAATCCTTATGGTGTTCCACTAATGATTTGTGCGTTGGACGATGTATTGTACGCAGATTATTTCACTTCTACAAAGCGAAATGTATTAGATCAGTTGAACAATCAAATTATATATCAAACATTTCCTGAAGCAAAAGACGGACGTTGCACTTTGACGGAAAGCCAGCAGAAAAACCAACATAAGGTAGTTAAAGATGCTATTACTAAAAGACAAAATAAATATGGCAAGTCATTTTTCTCGCTTGCCGCAGGTACAAAATTAAATGATATAAAAGTTGACACTTCTATTTTTGATGAAAAGAATGAAAATGCCAATAAATCGAAAGTGCCTGCCGATTTGGGTATTGCTAGTAGTGTCCTTGACGGTAATAGTACAGGAAACTATGCTGTTGCAACACTGAATTTGGAGTTGGTCGCAGGAAATGTATATGATTGGATAAATATGTTTGTTATGGAATTAAATAAATGTATTAACGCCAATATCATTAAGGATAAAAAGCTTTATATGGAGTGTGCTATTTTACCTGTTACTTTTGTAAATAGAGATAAACAGGTTAAATATATGACCGACCTTTATGCTAGAGGTAAGGGGTCTTTAACAGCTTGGATTGCAAGCACTGGTTGGGATAGCGATGTATACTTGTCACTTATGGATTATGAACTAGATAATGATTGGGAAAATAAATATCCAACGCATAAGACGAGTTATACCATGAGTAGCAAAGATAGTGAACCAAATAGTGCAGACCACTCAAATGGTGGTAGAAGTAAGGTAGCTGAAAAGACAAACGAAAATAGCATAATGAGCGAAAATCTAAATGGAAACGCTCAACCAAAACCTTCAACAAACTAAAACCTAAGTTGCGTTTAGTGACTAGGTTTATTTTATGTCAGAAAAGAGGTGAAAGTTAGTGTTTCATTGTGAAATAAGCGAAGCAAAGAGGTCGGACGGTCGCAGACGTGTAAAGTTGGTACTGCACGAAATTCATCAAGACCGTAATCACTATAACAAAAATGGTATTAGTTACAATGAGCAATATGTTAGAGACAACGCAGATAGTATTATTGGTATGCCTATTTGTGCAACATTTTTGGATAGTGAAAAAGATATTCCATACGACCATGGAATGACAGGTCAAGATGGCAATATGCCATTATTTGAAAATTCTGTTCAAGTAGGTTCTGCTGATGGTTGGTCTATTGAAGATATTCAGATTAATGGTGAGAAACATAAAGTTCTTATTGCCGAGGGCTATATTAATCAGCAACGTTATCCACATTTTGTTGAATGGCTTGAAAACAAAATTAACGATGGTGATACAATATATGGTTCTGTTGAATTTGTTGGTAAAGGCAAAAATAAAATAGTGTATGACGGAGAGCCTGTCGAAAAAGGTAGAGTACCAAAAGTTTATGACTATAGTGGATATTGCATTTTAACTGTCGAGCCTAGTGACGATAGTGCAATACTGATAGAACTAAATCAAAAGATAAAGGAGGACGAGAAAGTGGACGAAAAGACACTTAATCAGATTATTTCTGCTGTTGAGAATAAGATTACTGAACTCAATACTAAAAATGCAGATTATGAGAGTAAGATTGCTGAAATGAATGAGATTATTTCTACAAAAGATGCCGAGATAGCAACTCTTACAGATGAAAGGGCAACAGCCGAAACAAATGCTTGTCAGAAAGACGAGAAGATTAATGAACTTAACGGACTCGTTGAAACAATGAAAGCAGAATTGAATGAACTTAAAAAGTCTGCAAAGATTGCAGAACTCAATTCAGCTCTTGGAGATTTTTCAGATGATGAAAAGAACATGGCAAAGGATAAGCTTGACAAGTTTAACGCAGATCCTATGGGTTGTGGTATCGAGGTAAACGATATTGTTACAGAAATCAACGCTTGCATTGGCGCTGAGATAAAGAAGAAGGAAAAGGCAATGGCTGTTGAGATTAATTCTCAGAACAATTTTGCCGCTGACATATTTGGTTGCGTAGATACCGACAACGATGACGATAAGAATGATAAACTCGATATTGATAATCTGTTTGTATAAAAAATACGATTGGAGGAATTTTAAATGATTAAATTTGCAAATATTGGTGATTTCAAGGTAGCGCAGAATTTTGGCTATCTCAAGACACCTGTTGTTCTTGAGAACGGCATGGCTGTTACATATGATCTTAAAACAAAGGCTGTTGCTCTGCCAACTGCAACAACAGCAAAGCAGGCTGGTCTTGCAGTTGTAATGAACAGAATTGATAAGCCTGAGACACTCACACCAAATGATTATAGAATTGAGGTTGGTGAGTTTCCACGCATTTTTACTCTTGCTTCTCTTGCAGGACATCTTTTTGATATGGACGATACAGTTGTAACAACAGCTTATAATACACTCGCAGTAGGTGACAAGCTTGTCGTTGGTACTGATGGCAAGTGGGCTAAGAGTGCTGATGTTTCTGATTATGCAGAGTATCTTGAAGTTGTGGAAAAGACAAGTTTTGGCGGTAACGGACTTAGAGTCGTTGTACACGCTTAATTAATGAATGTAAAATAAAGGACGGTGTTTTAATAATGGTTAATACTTCTTTTGAACTTAATAATCTGAATAAGTCTGAGGTTGCTGTCAAGAATGCAAAGGCTTTCAACGAAGTAGTTGAGATTTGTTCTGCTCTTTTTGCAGGCAAAGATACATCAAAGTACGGTCAGAAGGTAGACGCAGTACGTTCAAGAATTTCAAAGCTTGGTGAGCAGGCACTTGCAGGCGATAGCAGAGCAGTTGCAGAGATTAATACTATTGTAAAATATATTATACAGCCAAGACTTCTTGAGGCAACGAAGGTATTTAATTTCCTTGGTAACTATCGTGAGATTGGCTATGATGAGCAGCCAAGAGTTAAGACTTATTTTTATGAGGGTCTTGATGCTAGGCTTCAGGCTTCTGGTTCTGATGTAAGTTTTGCAGGTAGAAAGTGGGTAGAGTACCCAATCGTAACTCAGACAATATCTTCTGGTATGGCTATTGATTATCGTGAGCTTGCTTCTGGTAATTTTGGTGGTACTGTAGCAGAGGAAATGGCACAGGTACAGACCGACATGAACAACAAGGGTGTTGCTTATGTATTTGATGTTATCAAGTCTGCACTGAAGAATAATACTGAATATGTAAAGTTCTATGGTGAGTACGACTCTGCTCCAACTCAGACACAGGTTGATGGTATGGTAAATAAGGTTAGAAAGCTTGGCAAGGTTGGTATTGCAGGTGACTTCTCACTTATTTCTGGTATCTGCGATTGGAACGGTTATAAGACAGTTGGCTCTACATCAATTCCATTCTTCAATGCTACACAGGTAGATGAGATTGCTAGAACAGGTCTTAATGGTTTTTATAAGGGTTCAGCTCTTATTGAACTTGAGAACCCATATAACTTCACAAAGCCACTTGCTGACAAGTCAGGTTTTGACACATACTACAATCCAAATGATCTGTGGTTTATTGCACAGGGCGCAAATTCTCCAGTAAATATCTTCAGACGTGGCGGTATTACAACTATGACAGGCAATGATGTTGAGACAGGTACAGTAAAGACACGTTTCGATATGGAGCTTGGTGCTGACGTTGTAAAGGGTAGAGAATTTGAAATTGGTCTGCTTACAAAGCAGGGTTAATTACATAATAATTATTGATGTGGCGAGGGCGTAAGCTCTTGCCACATTATTATTATATTTGAAAGGAAGATTAAAAATTTGGCAAATGTAAGAAAAAATACAACTACTGCCACAATTAATAACGATATTACAGAAGTAAAGTCCAAAAGGGAAATTCAGCTTACCGATAGAGTATTTTTGGAAAACACTCGTAATTGGGAATTGGGTTTTAGGGCTGTGGAAACACAAAGAGATATTACTATTCCACCAAATGCAAAGAAATTTGCACAGCTTAATGTTGGAGAGGTTATGGCTCAGATACAGGAAGGCAATGGAATGTTCTGTGGTACTGACGGCTTTGGCAATAACGCTTATCTGAAAATTCTTGACGAGGATATAAGAAGATACGTTTTTTCGCTTGACGAGAGTGATAATAATGATCCCGTTATTCTTGATATTAACAGCGTAAAGGCACTTCTTGGCATTAGCAATAAGGCTGATTTTATGGCTGAACTCTCAAGACTTGTAGTTACTGAAGGTGATAAGAAAATGATTATTCCACTTGCCAAAGAAGTTGGAATTGATAACGTGGCAGTTTATAAGCGTAACGAAATAGAAAATATTTCAGGCTATAAGTTTTAAGAAAGGGTGTGGTTAAAATGGCTACTACCTATGAAGATGTGGTCGCTGTTTTTGAGTCCACATTTCTTGAAAGGGTTGCGTTAAGTGACGACCTTGTTTTCCAGTGGTTTAAAATGGCTTGTGGTGAGTTTTCAACTCAAATTAGTCAACTTTACTTCAATAATGAGAAAAGAATATTTACTGATATTGACGGAAATGATATTGTTTTAAATCAGATAGTTATTAATATATTGGGCTATACAATAAAGAGATTTTATTGTGAAAGACAATATAGCAAAATTGTCAAACGCAGCAACATAGTTTCTAAGGATTTATCAATAAACAACTCAGAGGGTGACAAAAGACAAGCTAAAGTTGAGATTGATTGGGTGAACTTTAAAATAGTTGACCTTTATGAGCAACTTAAAGATACTGCGTATAATTGAGGTGGTTGAATGAGTAAAGAATGGTACTTAATCCAGCAACCGTATTATACGGAAGGTTCTGAAAAACTAGATTTGTTGTTTGATAGTAAAATGTCATTTAATGACGTTTTAGAGAATAGCGTTATTGAAGATGATATTATTCTGTGCAGTGGAGTGTTTAACGGTGAGAATTTTGAAAATGAATTTGCTACAAAGGGTATAATCCAAAATGAAATACCTGACACGCCAACACAGGCTTGGCAAAGACAGGTTTTAACCTATATTAGTACGATATCGGACTATAAGTACATTAAATATGACAATAAGATTTGGCTAATATTGACCGAGCCTACAAATAACAAACTGTACGAAAAATCTATTTTGTATTTGTGTAATTACGTTATAAAATGGCAAGACGAAAACGGTATAGTTCATTATAAGCCGTGTAATATTCAAAATGCTTCACAGTACAACTCAGGCACAAATGAGACAAAAGTAATTACCATTGGCTACGATCAGTTGATGATGTACATTTCGCTTGACGAGGAAACGAAATATTTTCCTCATGATAAGCGTTTTTTCATTGATTATAATGACAAAGAGCCTACACCTTATAGAATTACTAGACCTGATACTGTCAGCTTTTCTTTTGGAAATGGCAGATGTATGCACATTATCTTGTCAGAGAGTCAATACAATCCGCAGACAGATAGAATTGACCTTATGCTATGTGATTACTTTAAGCCCAATAATGCAACTAAACCTGTTGAAATAACTTACAGTGGTAATGCAGAAATTCGTTGTGGTGGCACAGTAAAAACATTTACTGCAAAAACAGATAAGAGTGTCATTTGGTCTTTGAAATTACTTGATAAACAACAAGATTTCGTTACCATGATAGTAAATGAAAATAAGGTAAAGATAAAGTGTTTAAACAATAGTGCTTTAATTGGTAGCTCTTTTAAATTGGTTTGTGCAGTTGATGATGTTTTGTCTGAATTGTTAATTAATATAGTGGGAGGTGTGTAAAATGCCAATAAATTCTGTTATATCGGAATGGAAAAATAAAGCTATTTCTATGATATTGTCACAAGATAATATATTAGATTTATTTGAAAAGGGCGAGGAAGAATTAGAAAATATTGTGTATTCTAATATATACCCTTTTTTATACATACCTTACACTCAAACTGATGTAGAACTGTACCTTAACATTGAAGTTTCAGTTCCGAAAGTAATATGGGGGGCATTTAAGGGTTATCCTCAAATGATAATCCAAATAATTTGTCACCAAGATAAAATGAGACTTAACAAAGCTGGCATTTCCAAAACTAGAATGGATTATGTGTCTGAATTATTAGGTCAGTTATTTAACAACTCAGATGGTTGGAGTGGCAATAGAATACAACTTATTTCGGACGTACCAGATAATTTGTCACCTATTTATAAAAGGCGTACCTTAATATTTCAAGGTGAAGAACTTACGATAAATCCATGTGAGGGTAATTAGTTATGGACGAGCTTTCGATTTATCGTAATAAAAAAGAAACATTTATGTTAGGCAAGTTTGAAATTCACAACCCAACTTTGGACGAGATTTCAGATGAGTCAAAACTAGGTGAAAAACAGTTTTGGGTCATTGTGTCTGACATAATTTCAACTCCATATGATAGAAGGCTATATCTTTGGAGCAAGGGTATTGATTTTAACTCAGTAGATAGTTTTGACTTGTTTTGTGATGTTGTCGAAAATCATTTGCTAACTGATGTTTCATTTATAATCCGTAATATTGATTTTGGTAAGATGAAACGCTATATTGACACGAATAGCGGTGATATTATTTTATTTGATGTTTATAACAATATTCAAATAGGTAAAGCAGATTATGAACTGCTTACTGAATATTTCAGAAAAATGCTTAATATCGCTGATAACAATATTAAAGACGGAAATGAACATACCCGAAAATGGAGATTACAATATGAATTAGACAAGCTTGAAAGACAATTGGCTAGGGGTGAGTATCAAGAAAAAGAATTTCGTTCTATTTTGTTGCCATATATTTCAACATTAACAAATATTGAAGGGTTTAAATACAACTGGGACACGGTTTGGTCGTTACCTATTAATGTTTTTTATGATTGTCTTTTAAGAAATCAAATCATAAATCAAGCACAGAAGCTTACCACAGGTTTGTATAGCGGTACTATTTATTATAAGGACATTAAGAATAAAGAAGAATTAAATTGTTTCCGTACATGGTAACGGAAACAATAGAAAATAAAGGAGGAAATAATATGTTTAATCCAGACAAATTGCTTTTTAAACAAGCTATTTCAGGTCAGATGTTTTCGCCTACTGACGGAGTGCTGTTTTGGACTCTTGAAGATTTGAAAGACGTAAACATTCAGACCAATGCTACTTCACAGGATAAGACAGATGCAACAGGTGCTGTAATTGCAAAATACTATGACGCTGACACAGCTCAGATTACAGGTAATACATCATTTCTTACGCTGTCACTTCTTGCTGCTCAGTGGGGTACAGAAAAGAATGTCGCAAGTTCTACTAACAAAATTCTTATTCCGAAAAGAGAAAAGATTAAGCTTGGTAGTGATGTGACTAAGATTACTCTTAGTAAAGTTCCTGTAGGTGGAATATCATTTATCTATTTACTGAATGAGAAAAAGGAACAGGTCGCTTCTTATAAGTACGCAGCGGTAAATTCAGAAAAGGAATTTTCACTTGATGCGGCTAAGAAAGAAATTACACTTCCGACAGATACTGCTATCAAGGAAGGAATGACTATTCAGGTATATTATACATATGAGTCTGAAAATGCAGTTGACATTACAAAGAGTACGAATGATATGCCAAAATCAGGTGAATTTTGGCTTGAATCAATCTTTACAGATATTTGTGATAAAAATATTGAATATCATGGTTGGGTTGTCATGGCATCTGCACAGCTTTCTCCTGAGACTCAGATACCGCTTGACAAGACGGGCGACTTCCCATTTACTATTGACTCTTTGAAGGACTATTGTAGTGACGAGGGTCAGCTTCTGAGATTTGTTATTCCAGAGGATTAATATGGAAAACAATCATGAGTGTGTTATTTGCGGTAATGGATATTATGCGTGTAATAAATGTGATAAAATAAATAGTTGGAGGAGATATGTGGACACACCATCTTGTTATCAATTATATTTAATCATAGAAGAATATATGCACGAAGTCATTTCCAAGGTTGAAGCAAGAAAACTTCTTGCCAATATTGGTATTACTTCCGAAACATTAAAAAAGAAAGATTATAAAGAGTCGGTCTATAATGTTTTGGCTGATATTACAAACCTTAAAAATAGTACAATAAATAAAAAAACTAAATAAAATAGAAAGGGCGGTTATTATGATAAGTATTGACCGCCCTTATTTTTTTATAAAGAGGTAAAAATGACAGATAGAAGTAAGTTTAATGTAGATAAAGACAAATCAAAACGTAGTTATAATGGTATTATTTTCGACTCAGTGTTAGAAATGAAATATTATCGTGATGTACTTTGTCCCTTAGTGGAAAGCGGTGAAGTGATTTCGTATGAGTTACAGAAACCATATGAACTGCAACCGAAGTTTGTTCACGATGGCAAAACTGTGTTGCCAATTAAATATGTCGCTGATTTCGTGGTTACTTATAAAGATGGTGTCACTGAAGTTATAGACACAAAAGGTATACCAGACTCAGTGGCAATACTTAAACGTAAATTGTTTTGGTATTGTTATCCAGACATTACATATAAGTGGATTACTTATGTTAAAAAATTTGGTGGGTGGATTGACTACGACAAATGTAAAAAACTTAGAAATGAAGAAAAGAAACGCAAGAAGATGGAGGAAAGTTGAATGAAAAATAAGCTTAGTTTTGCGGAAATGCAGGCATTTATAAATAATGTAGTCAAGGGTACAGTTGAGTACGGAGCAGGATATGAAGAAATTTTGCGTAAATATTACATTATCACTCTTTACGGAGAACATAAATTTTCATCAGATGATATTGCAGAGATTTATGATAGTGGAGAACTGGATAGGGAATGTAATAATATTGATTGGGAGTCGATTGATGACGCACAGTATAGCATGATTAATGCAGCTATTGACAACGGTATTGATATGAGCGTTAGATATAAGGCGGCTGAAAAGGTTATGAGTATGGCAAACATAGCTATAACAGAACTTGCAAATAAGGCGAAAGAAATGATAGAACAGATTAGTGTTACTACGAAAGATATTGATACTGAAAGCTTAAACGAAGTGTTAAAAACACTTAAAGATAGTAATGACATGGCAAATAAAATTGTAATTTCAAACAACAAGGACGGTGACTAATATGTTCTTTGCAGAACAGGAAATAACACTTGGGGTAGTTCCTAATGCTAGGAATATTCATAGGTTTGTGTATTTTACACAGGTACGCCCCTCTGTGATTAATCTGACAACAGATAAAACGGTCAATGGTAAATCAATTATAGGTCTTTGTAGCCTTGGTTTGAAAAACGGTGATAAAGTTACGATAGAAACGCATAGTAAAGTTTCTCAGGAGCAAGCTGACGAGGATTTAAAGCTTGTTGTAAAGTGGTTGCGTGGTGAGGAATAAATGGTTGTAAAAAACCTTAAAGAACTAGAGCGAGAACTAAGAGCAAGAATTGATTACGCTCTGCTTACAGATGTTGCCGAGGTTGTCACCACTGTTATGCTAGATCATATTGAAAGAGATGTTTACGATAGTTATGTACCACATGAATATGTAAGACGATATGATAATGGTGGTTTAATGGATATTAATAATATTAATTCTTCTATCGAAGGTGACACTTTAGTTGTTGAAAACAATACAATGGCTAACCCTTATATTTTTGTACAGGGGAAAATGATTAAGTCAGATAATGTAGGTCAAGAATTAGCACCTATCATTGAAACTGGTTGGGGGTACGATTTTGGAAATTGGACGTATCATGGTGTTGCTAGACCATTTGTATATAACACAAAAGAGGATTTAAGTGATAACAAATATCACGTTGTAGCTTTAAGACAAGGATTAAAAAGACAAGGAATAGAGGTGAAGTGAAATGGCAGATGACTTAAAAATACGAGTTCCTGTGGAACTTGACACAAGTAAGGTTAAGGACGATATATCTAAATTAAATAATGTACTTGCAAATGATAATAAGGCTCATGCTAAAATCATTGGTGGGTTGGACTTGAGTAAAACACAAAAGAAGATTCAATCTCAACTTGCTACAATCAGCAAAAATCTAAAAATAGATATTGGTGGTTTAAATGTGACCTCTATTCAGAATAGTATAAAGGTTGCTGAAAAACAGGTAACTAGCTCTGTTAAAAATATAAAGCATGAGATACAGAATATTGACACAACTCTTGCAGAAACTTTCAAGGCAGGTTTTAATAAAGACGGACAGATAGATATTGTTAAAACTATTGAAAATGCAAGAAAAGTTTTGAGTCAGTTTGGCAATCCGACATTTTCATGGACTAAAGATAGTTCGGGTGAAGTCACTCAAATTACGGCAGAGGTTACAAGCTTAACAGGTCAAGTTGAAAAACTGAAATATGCTCTGAACGAAACAAATGGGTCATTTGACTATCTATCGGGTAGCAGTTCTGAAAAGGGTATCTTAAAGCTGATTGCGGATATTGATAAGGCTAAGTCAAAATACACAACACTTCTTTCCGAGTTTAAGTCATCAAATTCGGGTATTGAGACAGGGCTTACTAAGGAAATCGCAGATGTTAATAATGCTATTAACAACCTTGGTAAAGGTGGCTCAGTTGCGGAAGTTGACAGTTTGTTTAACACTCTCAAGACTACTGCAAACGAGATTAAGCAAAATCTTGATACTACTTCAAGTTCGTTTAATAAAGTAACAAATGCTGAAAACACTTTGGCAAAAATGCCTGCCACAATACAAGAAATTTCAAATAACTTTTCTAAGCTGAAAAATCAGCCACAAGAAATTGTGGATTTAATTCAAGGCTTAGACACTCAATTAACTAAGGTAAAAGATACCGAGGAGAATTTTGGACGCAATAAACAATGGTCTGAGGAATATCGTGAGTTAGTTGTTTCGGTTAAAAAAGCAGAAACAGAAATAAAGAGTTTACAGTTACTTGAAAAATCTGATAATTCTGAGGCACAACAGCAAGCTCATTATTACAATAAGATGTTTGGTGAGATCAAACAGATTAATAAACTTAAAAAGCAACAGGTCAATGCTGGCGAGCAAGAAAATGTTGAGCTAAAAAGACAGATTAAAAATCTTGAGAGCAGAGTTTCTTATGATGAGAAGCAGCTTAAAAAGAAGAAACTGATTACAGAAGAACTTGAAAGACAAAAAAACGAATTAATAAACATTGGTAGGGAAGAGCTTAGATTAGCCAATTCTCGTTCTGCCGATAAATCGTCAGCTACCTCTACTAAAACAGAAAATAATGTAGCTAGACTTACGCAAAATCTCACCACCTTAGAAACAAAGTGGAAAGAGTCGCCTATTTTTAATGGAGAATTTCAGGAAAAGTTTAATGAGTTAAAAACAAGTTTATCTAATGTGGGTGGTGATCCTAAAGCATTAGATGAATATCGTATTAAACTCAATGAGTTAACAAACGAGTTAAAGAGGGCTGATGTAGCTTATAAAGCTAGTTTTTCTAACAACAAATCACAACAGAGCATAGAAGCCACAAAGCAGAACATTAAAAAGTTAATATACACAATTCAGACATGGCAACAGGCTAATACTAAAGCCATGAGCAAGAATACTTTTAATGGCGGTACATATCAGGTTGAAACTGATAATATGATAGCTTCACTCAAAAAGTTGCTTAATGCCAGTGATTTAACTGCGAGCGATTTGAAAGCCAATGTTGATAAAATCAATCGTAGTTTTAGGACAATGAGTTCTGAGGCACAGGCGGCAGGTGTGAATGGTTTAAGCTTTTTCGATAAGATTAAAGAGGACGCTTTAAAGTTTACAAGCTGGATGAGTTTAACTACTGTGATTTCAGGTGTGTCAAGAGAAGCTGTTAAGTTCTATAATAATGTTGTAGATATTGATACAGCTATGACAGACTTGCGTAAGGTTACTGATAACACAAATCAGCAATATGCCGAGTTCTTTGATAATATAGGTCAAAAGGCTAAAGATTTAAAGATTGATTTATCTGATCTTATTTCTCAAACGGCAGAATGGGGCAAACGTGGATATAGTTTAGATGAAGCCGAAACACTTGCCACAAACTCAGGTATTTATTCAGTTGTTGGCGAAGTAGATAACGCAACAGCAGTACAAGACCTAACAACAGTTATGAAAAGCTATAACATGACAGTTGATGAGTCTATCAATATTGTCGATAAGTTTAACGCAATATCAAACAAGTATGCTGTTTCAGCAAGTGACATCGGTGATATGTTGTCAAGGTCAGTATCTTCACTGAGCGTAGCAGGAAATACACTAGACCAAGCAATAGCAATGGGAACGGCTATTACAGAAATAACTGGAGATGCAGCCGAAGCGGGAAATAGTTTGAAAGTCCTGTCAATGCGACTTCGTGGAGCAAAGACAGAACTTGAAGATACAGGCGAGTCAACAGAGGGCATGGCAGTATCAACCTCAAAACTGAGGGAAGATATTAAAGCTCTTACTAACGTAAATGGCACAGGTGGCTTTGATATAATGAAGGACTCTCAGAACTTTAAGAGTACCTATGAAATTATGAAAGGTATCGCCAATGTTTGGAATGACCTTACTGATACATCAAAAGCCGCTATCATAGAGAAAATCGCAGGTAGAGTTTACCTGAATGTACAGAAATGTGCATAAGGAATATATTTAATTGCAGGTAATGAGTAAAGCCTTACACCACAATAATGAAGAAATTACATTATGACGGTGCGAAAGCAGAAATAACGTAAGGATTGTATAAGGTCAAAAGCCTAAGTACAGTAACAATCTCTGTTCATGCAGCTAAGTACCCTAACGTTATCCTAGACCATAGGACAGTTTAAGTCGAGGGTAAAAGTTCAACGACTATTCCCCATATGGGGTTGCAACAATAAAATAAAGGTGGAAATCCTGAATAGTTGCAACAAAAGAAGTACGGCTCAATCGCAAATGGAGTGGGAGAATAACCCTTAAATGGAAAAGGTATAATTGCTGTCATAAATGACGTGATTAAGAAATAGTCTAAGCTCTATGTGAAAGCATAGGATATGTTATATTACAAAAAATACAAATAGGAGGTGAACATAATACATAATAATTGGAATGATGATGAAATAAAAATATTGAAGGCTAACTATCAAGAATTATCAGACGAAGAAATGACAAGGTTAATTCCACGTCATAGTAAAACATCTATTGAAAGCAAAAGAAAGTCATTGCATTTAAAAAAGATTGGAAACAAAAAGTATTCATTTAAAGATGTAAAAAGTATTATGAACAAAAAAGATTATATTTTAATTTCTGACGAAACAGATTTTCATAATGCCGCTTCAAAAATAAAATACATTTGCAAAAAACATGAAGAAAAAGGTGTTCAATTAACAACATTGGGTCATTTATTAGAGGGAAAGGGTTGCTATTATTGTGGTAGAGAGAAATGCCATTTGGCTAGAAGAATAGATTTGTCCCTATGTGCCTCAAAAGATAAAAAGCGTTGTGAAGAACTGGATTTTACATATATTGATACGATTAGAATAAACAAGAACAACCATGCTTTAGTTTATGTAAAATTTATCTGTAACAAGCATAAAGATTATGGAGAACAGATCGTTGCAAGAGGTAATTTGTACAGAAATAAAAGTTGTCGGTATTGCTCGCATAAAAATTTGCCCAAAGAAACGCTTCTTGAAATGATTAAGCAAGGCTCACCAAATATTGAATTATTGTCATCTGATTTTTCTAATATCAATGATTATGTTGATTGTCGCTGTAAAATACATGATAATTGTTTACACAAACGAATAGGCGATTTAATAAAAGGCTCTGCTTGTTATTATTGCGGGTTAGAAAAAATATCTCAGGCTTTAAAATTGTCTCTTGATGAAATTAATAATCGTCTGCACAACAAAAATCCCAACATAGAGTTAAATGGTGAGTATAGTGACTCCCATAAAACAATTAAATTTAAGTGCAAAAAATGTGGATTCCAATGGGAAGGTTTGCTATCAACAGTACATAGATGTCCAAATTGTGAAAAATACTATTTGGGAGAAAGAAATATTCGTGAAATCCTATTAGAAAACAATCAAACATTTGAAGAACAATATAAATTTCAAGATTGTAAAAATATTCGACCATTGCCATTTGATTTTTATTTGCCTGATAAGAATGTTTGTATTGAATATCAAGGTAGACAGCATTATATGGCAGTTGACTATTTTGGGGGAGTTGATTCTTTCAACAAACAGCAGTATAATGATAACATAAAAAGACAATATTGTATTGAGAATAATATAGAACTTATTGAAATACCCTATACAAAAAATACTAAAAGTAAAATATACGAATATTTGAAAAAATATATTAATCTGAAATAATATAACATATAAGTAAATTTGCGACTTACTTTAATATAATTGAAACAAAGAGGCAATACAATTACTGCATTGCTTACGAACATGAGTCAAGCGGATAAAATTGTTAATGACTCAATAGGCTCTGCTGGGTCTGCTATGTCAGAGTATGAAAAATACCTTGATTCTATCCAAGGAAGAGTGCAAGGTTTTCAGACAAGTATCGAAAATTTATCGGCTACTCTGATTAATGGTGATTTGGTTAAATTCGGTATCACCAGTGGAACACAAATTATTGATGTTCTTGATAATCTTATTAGCAAATTCGGTGTTTTAGAAACACTTATTCCTGCTGTTATGGCAGGATTATCATTCAAAAACGTAGGTAAACAATTATTAAAGATGCCAACTTACGCACAGCCACAAACTATATGTGCATAGGTCACACACGTTTTAAAATAAGGTTGCCAAATTGCTGGGAACGGCTAAAGCTTTGCAACTACTTATAGCAATGGCACTATAAGAGTGAGGAAACTCGGAAACAATAGCAAAGATGACATATGCTGAGATAAAAGCCTATTATACTATTATAATAGGTGCTAAGTGTTGTTGAAAATGTCAGGTCAGCAGCCAACCCCTATCGGGAGATACGGATTAGGTTCAGAGAGTAGACGGTAACTATCTTGTGGCAAGATAAAGGTGTACTCCAACTATAGGTAACACCTATAACGTTTCAAAAAAATGAATTATCCCTCATTTATTTAGTTTTGCCCTTTAGCAGTAAGGGTGGGATAAAACTGTTATTAATCATTTTGCATAGTGATTTATTTTACACTATTCATTTGTGTATGTCAACACTAAATTTGTTCGTTAATAAAAATTTTACATTTATATTTACACAATGTTTGTTAATACAACCAATATATGGCTTGACATTAGTTCCCGAAATGGGTATACTGATAATAGAAATATGCGTTAAACGCATAATTTATTAGGATCACGCATAATTTATTATTTGTACGCATATTTTAGGTGTTCACTCCTATAATGTAATAGAGGTGATACCAAATGGGAGAAACTAATAACAAAAAGAATGTACGTAAAAAGATGGAGCAGTTGATAGATATGGCAGTTATGAGTAAACCTGTAAATCTTGCCTTCGTTGTTAGAGAAGATAAAGCGGACGAATTTATTAATTCCAAGTCCTCCGCAGCAGTTATTTCAACAATAAAAAAACAGGCAAGAGAGATGATGAAACATTCGACTTTTAACGGACAGCCATGGGACGAAGATATTAGGAAATCACTTGAAGATTAAACTATAAGTATTTCATTTTAATTAACAACTACACACAAAGGTATAAAATTATTTCAAAATTTAGAGGTGAGATTTATGGCTAAAACAATAAATGTACAGAATACTAAGATGTCGATTGAGGAGTTTAATCAATTTATTACAGCCAATTTAGATTTTATACTGAGTAATGTACCGCATAATCCTACAATAAACAAAGATGATGAGTGGAATGATAAAATCTACGATAATTATGCAAAAATCGATGACGATAGGAAGTGACATAAATGGCGAAGAAGCAATGGGAGTTGTGGTATGCCAATTTTCCTTTTGAAGATAAAAATATCTCAAAGGATAGACCTGTTATTATATTGAGTGTGCAACCTTTGTGTGTACTGTCAATTAAAGTGACAAGTCATGAAGTGAGAAAAGCCGACAAATATGACGTACCTATTACTCATTGGCAAGAGGCAGGATTAAAGCATGAGTCTGTAGCACGAATTTCCAAAACTGTATCGTTGGATAATAGTAAGTTCCGAAGAAAAATTGGTGAACTACATAAAGATGATATTGATGTTGTTCTTGAAAATTATGTTCAATTTCTACTTGAGTCAAACCAAGTTAAAATGGAAAATGACAAGGGTGATAACGAGTTGTTGAACGCAGCTAATGAATGATCATAAAATAAGACCCTAGATTTTTTCTAGGGTCTTTTGTGGTGGTTAGCATAAATAATTTTCACCAATTCCCAACTTGTGATTTTGTGCATATTGTATATTGACTTTTTGCTATTAACGTCATATAATATAGTAAAGAAATGATTCAAGAGATTGAATACTTCAAATGTTTGTCGCTGCTAGATATGCGACTAATAAATAGTCTAGTTCAAATGTAGTCTCGCTTTAGGCGAGACTATTTGTTTTGAGGGGCATAAATCAATGGAAGTTGGACATTTTTACTTTTTGGACAATCAATATTATCAAGATTTTAATGACGATAAACTTATGAGCAACCATGAAATTGTTAATGGTAAAATACATGATCGTCCTTGCTATTGTTGTATAGATACATCTGACAGCAATATTTATTGGGTTATTCCAATATCTTCACAAGTTGAAAAATATCGAAAAATATATAACAAGAAGATTAGTAAGAACGGAAAATGCGATACCATTGATTTTGGAAAAGTGCTTGGTGCAGAGAGAGCGTTTTTAATTCAAAATATGTGTCCTGTTACCGATAAGTATATAAAGAATGAGTATCAACATTTGGGTGCGCCAGTAGCCATTGACTATACGACTTATAAAAGAATAGTATCTAAGGCTACAAAGGTGTCTGCTTTGGTACATAATAATAATTCGCATTTGATATTTCCAGATGTGTTGAAAATTGAAGAAGTGCTAAAGTCAAAAAAATAAATAGAATACAATGCAAATAAAGCTCCGATATTCTCGGAGCTTTTGTTATACATGAACACACATTGTTTACTTTTGCCCATTTGTACACTTGTGTACACTCATATACTCATACACTCGTACTCATTATCTATTCCCTCAAATTAACATTTACGTTAGTCCAATCCTTGCCGTCACGTTCCATGGTAACAGTATAGTACAATCTGCCCTTAACACCAAAACTATTTTCAGCGTCCACATAAGATGATACGGTATAGCTATCATTATGATGTGTAATAAAGTTTTTATCATACATTGGATAATCTGCCGTGACAGGGGCTTTTAACTGTTTGTTTACATAGAATTTAGCCGCTGTGTAGGCTTCTTGGCTGTAGTCTTTTTCGTAGTGTGAAATGTCGGATATTTTGTCAACTAGCCCTATAATGGCAAAAAATAAAAATATAATAACAAATACAATTCTACCAATGGAATAATGAACTTGCTCGGTAGTGTCATTATTAGCAGATGAGGTATTTTCGTTAGCTAAATTATTTGTATTTTCCTGATTGTTTGTCATAACTATTCTCCTTTAAAATTTATATCAAAACTATAAACAAATAACTGTTAGGGTCTTTAAAACAGTTGAAAATGAGAGTAGTGGTAAAACCAATATTAGTATATTAGGCAAGACCATAACGCAACTTTCAGATTTAAAGAACTTATTAAATAATAAAACGAATATAACTTTAATTCCTGCAAATGAAGTGGCAAATGTCCGTCAGTTTAATAATCTTTTGACACAGGGCAAATCGGTCGCTGAAGCCGAGTCAATAGCTTTAAAGGGTTGCTCTGAAACAACTCTCAATGTTGCTAGAAGTGCTAATGGTGCAGCGGTATCAGAAGAAATACTGTCTGCTTCTTTAAAGGGTGTTGCAACTTCTTCTAAGCTTGCTGCCGCTGGCATGAAAGTGTTATCAACTATTGGTAATATGGCTGTCGGCTTGCTTGCAGGTTTAGCCATTGATGGTATTATAGCACTTTTTGATAATATTGTCAATGGTGCAGATAATGCAAAAGAAAGTTTAGCTCAGTTCACAAGCAGTTTCTCTGACTCTATTGACAAATTAGATGAAGAAAACAAGTCAGTAAACGAATTAGTAAATCGTTATGTAACTTTGGTTGCAACAACAGATGACTTGTCAACTGTTAAGGACGATTTGAATACTATTCAGGACAACTTAATTGACAAGTACGGTAATGAAGCTAAGAGCCTTGACTTGCTTAATGGCAAAATGTCTGAAAATATTAAGAAAATCAAAGAGTGGAAAAAAGAAAAGGCTGAAAGCGAACTTTATCAAGAGTCAGATATTACTGATCCTGATGATGAAGATAGAAAACTGAGTGTTAAAGAAGCCTATGATTTGGCACAAAAGAAACTAAAAGAGGGAAGCTCTTTTAATAAAGGTTTTGGCAATGCCAATTATGGTGGTAAAGGACAAGTCTATGTAACAGATGGCTTATTTAGTGGCTATAATTCTAATGCAGATATTAACAAGGTCGGCTCTCGTGGTTATGGTGATTGGAGTAGTTACGAAAAAGAAATAGAGTCAATTCTCAAAAAGTATAGCAATGTCGGTATAAGCACTAATGGTTATGACGATTTACTTTTCGCAGGTACAATGCAAGAACGTATTGATACCATGCAAAAGGTTTATGATGAATTATCTGAGAAATGGGCAAATATTTCAGAAGATGATAATCGTAACAAGTGGTTGGCTGACTTGCAAAAAGAAATTGCCACTACAACAGAGGAATATGATAAACTTTCCAATGCTGTTGACAAGTATAATGAAATTCAGAAAACGCTGGAAAATTACAATACAAGTGAAGCTTTTAGCAAAACTTTTGATGAAGCACAGAAAGCCACTAAAAGTTATAGCCATGCTGTAGCAAATAAAAATATTGATGATGTTGATAGGCTTTATGATTTAACTCAGAAATACAAAGATAAGTTAATCAACTTGGCTAACGGTGATGAGGATTTAATTGACTATGTTAATACTTTCTTTGAAACTTTGCCTGCAAAATTAACAACAGAGACTTTTGATATTTCTGAGTGGACGGACGATATTGACGAAGTTCAGAATAAAGCAAAATCACTAAAAGATACCTTAACAAGTCTGCAAGACGGAAGTATTTCGGATAGTGACTTAGTTGAACTGTTTAAATCATATCCTGACTTGGCTAAGTTCTCGGGCAACACGGAAAAGCTGACAGAAGAAGTTAAGAAACTGATAAGACAAAACCCTAAAGAATTAACAGACAGATTAAAAGAACTATCAAACAGTTTGCCGAATGGCAATGATAAGGCTAATGTAGAAGGTCTTATTTCTAGCCTTGAAAAACTTGGAGAGATAGCTTCTTCTATTTCTGAAGTTAAACTGTCTGTAGACGATATTGAGAAAATTTATGAGGAAACGTTTGATGATCTTATAGATAAAGCCGAGGACGAGAAAGATGTTCTCGAAGAGCAAAAGAATATTCTTGCAGAACAAAAAACTCAACTTGACGATATTATTTCTCAGTATGAAACTGTTGCAAACACAGTGGAGTCTTATATTGACGAGCAGAAATCAGCTATTGAGGGCAGATACAATGCTGAGATTGATGCCATTAAAGCTGTTAATGAAGAAAAACAAGATACTATTGACTTACAGGAAAAGCTAAATAATCTTGAAAATGCTAAAAAGAAAAAGGTAAATGTTTATTCTGAAGCTAGTGGTTGGCATTTGGAAACTAATACCGAAGAAGTAAACAAGGCACAGCAGGAATATGAACAGGCTAGTGCTGACAAACGTGTATCTGACCTTGAAAAACAGCGTGATAAGGAAACTTCATTGTGGGATAAGTATAAACAACAGTGGCAAGACCTTATCAGTAGTTCTACTAATACAGAAAATGAACAGCTTGCCAAAGATATTTTAGGCGTTAATTGGACGGACAAAATAGCACAGCAAGACACAAATATTCTTAATGACTTTGCAAGCAAATATCAATCTTATCGTTCTCAACTTTCAGATCAGGTGGAAAAGGAAATTGAGAGCGTTGAAAAAGAGATAACGGCTAAAAGCAAAGAAATTGAGGCATACAAGAAAGAAAAAGAAGCTTTATCAAAGTATGTTACAGATATTACGAATAAGAACAAAGACTACATAAAACAGTTGACAAACGTTTCTGAAAAAGAAATGCAAACTATGGAAGGTAGGACTAAGTTCTTAGAGGATTGTAAAAAACGTGCTAGGGAAGCTCTTGACTATTCTGATATTTCTGTTGAGGGTGCTAAATCGAATGGCTTGTATCTTGTTCAATATGACGGTGAAACTGTTGGAACAGGGCTTGATGAAGCACAAGCAGAACAGTTAAAATCTGAACTGTACGGCAAAATGGTTTCATCAGAACTCTTGGCTAATCCTATGCTTGGTAAGAACAAGGGTGCATTAACAGCTATTCTTAATGCTTTAAAGAGTAAGTTCAACATTATTAAGCCATATCGCTCAGGTGGTATTGATGATTATACAGGGCTTGCTCAACTTCATGGAAAGCCAAATGCAGTTGAAACTATCTTCAATTCAGAGCAAGGCAGGAAGCTATATAACCTTGTGGCTAATACAGATAACCTTGTCAATTATATTGGAGCAACAAATAATTGTTAAGAACATAGGCAGATGTAAACAAATATTGTCAAGCATACTTAACAACCGCAATACTCCGCATATAGTGTGAACTGTATGTAGTGATAAGGAGCGGATAATCTTTATCCCACACCACATCAACTGCGAGCAATCCCTAAAGCTATACTAACCACAACGTAATGATGAAATAAGCATAAGCGTGACGGTAACGAAAGTAGAAAAAATAGTATAGATAGTGCAAGGTTAAATCCTAAACACTGAATAACAATGGGTCTTTCGCAACATATATCTGAATAGGATACTGCTCAACGACTATCTCCCGTAAGGAGAGTAGGGTTAAGTAACCCGAAACGAGTGGCTCTCACAAAAAAATGTGAGATGATGAAATAGTCTGTGCTTGTATGAAAATATAAGAAGTTCATAAGAGAACTGACAGAGATTAACGACCTCTGTTGAACACGCCAAAAATGTATTCTTATAATGTATACATTTTTGTTTATTCAAAAAAACCACAATATTACTTGTGGTTCTTAGCAACAAAATCTTTTAAAACTGTAATTACCAAATTATTAAAGCTGCGGTTTTGTTCCGTAGCAATAAGTTCTAATTTAGCTTTTAAATCTTTTGGAATGGTAATGTTGGTTCTTGTATTAGTATTAGCAATTTTACCAGAAGGCATAAAATCATCTCCTTTGAATTTTATTATACCATATAAATAAATTGTTGTCAAGTTGGTATCAATAGTTTACAAATTATCTATATTTTAATATTGACAAGTTGGTATCAACTTGGTATAATAGTAATATAGAAAGTGAGGTGAAAAATAATGATAAAAGGTTTTAAAGTTAGATTATTTCCTAATGAAGTTCAGACACGGTTATTATGGAAACATATTAATGTAAGCAGATTTGTTTGGAATTATGCTTTGGCAGAACAACTTAATCGTTATAAGAATGGCGAAAAGTATCTAAACAAATATGGCATGAGAAGCATTTTTATAGAATTAAAGCAATCGAAAGAATATGCTTGGCTCAAGGAAGTATCGGCTCATACAATCGGTAATATTTGTATTGATTTGGATAAAGCATATACAAGTTTCTTCACGAAAATTGGTGGTAAACCAAAATTCAAGAAAAAGAATAAATGTAAAAATGCTTTTCCTGTGAGATGTGAAACTGTGTATTTTATAAATAATTGTGTTAATATTGAAAAAGTCGGAAAAATCAAATATCAAAGTGATAAAGAATTGCCACAAGGTAGGAATACTTGTAAATTCACTAACCCACGAATAGTCTTTGAAAATAATAAGTGGATATTATCATTTGGTATGGAGTGTGAAAACCAAGCACAAAAATTAAACGATTTTTCAGTGGGAATTGATTTAGGAGTTAAAGAACTTGCTGTTGTTGCGTATGGTGGAAATCATAAAAATTACAAAAATATCAATAAATCCAAACGTATGAAAACCTTGAAACATAAATTGTCACATCTACAACGTAAAGTTAGCAGAAAGTATGAAACAAACAATAAAAATAAGGTTTATGATACAAAATGGTATAAGTCAAATGGTATTTTGAAAACCGAAGAACAAATACGCAAAATTTATAATCAATTATCTAATATCAGAAAGAATTATATACATCAAACTACTCATGAGATTATTTCGTTTCTTCCTAAGAGAGTCGTAATGGAAAATTTGAATGTGTCTGGAATGATGAAAAATAAATATTTATCAAAGGCAATAGCTGAACAAATGTTTTACGAATTTATCAGACAGATGAAATATAAGTGTGAGTATAATGGTATAGAATTTGTACAAGTAGACAGGTTTTATCCGTCAAGTAAAACGTGTCACAAGTGTGGTTGTATTAAACATGACCTTAAACTTTCTGATAGAACTTATATTTGTCCTGAATGTGGCGAGATAATTGATAGAGATTTAAACGCAGCAATTAATTTGGCTAATTATTCTAAAGCCTGAAATATTGAGAGACTTTAGTCTTAGGGATTTTGATGCATCCTTAAATGCTGTGGAGAGTTATACAAACGAAAGTAGCTAAGGCAAAATCGGACTTTATGAAGCAGCGAATAAACAGAAATGTATACATTTGGGTACGTTTTTGGCATCAGATAAGATTTACAATGGTATAACAGATTTGGTAAGGACAAAAATGTCCTCGCCAAACAATATTCAAAATAGAAGTGACACAAACAATAAGACTATCGTATTCCAGATTGATACTGTCAATACAACAGACGGCACAACATTCTTAGAGCAGATGAACGCTTATCTGCAACAGGCTGATTTGGATAGGATAGTTGGCAAAAATTATTAAATAAATGCAAAAGTAATAAAGAGCCATTAATTATTTAGTGGCTCTTATCTTTTGGAAAATAAGAGAGGTGAAGAAAAAATGATTATGACTCCTACATTGGTATTTCCTGATGATGAGGTTGTAAAGATAGATAAACATAAGGACACAAATGGTGAATATGATCGTGCGCCACATTTCAGTTATCAGTTTAATTGTACGGCAGGTTCGGCTATGCGTTGGGCATTGTGCGAGTACACAAACCTTAAAACAGGTGAGGTTAATCACTCTTATTTTCCAAAGGGTGGTGACATAAACACCTTTTATAATGGTGACAAAGTCGGTGTTAATGAGTTAGTTTTTAACGATATTGCTGAGAACGGTCATGACTACCAATATCAATACATTCTTTTCCAAACAGACCCAACGACTATTGCCGACGACACACAGTATGGTGACGGTGCTGGATTGTATGATATGTACTTCTGCCGTGGTAAAATCCAATCTTCGGGTACTACATCAAGTTTTATGATTAACAAGGAAATTGCAAATCTCAAGAGTGCGTACTATTATGAGCGTTCCGACGGCTCAGTGTATTTAGTCGGCGGCGCCTATATCGAGATTGGAGAAGAAAGACGACTGATAGAAACCTACGATTATAAAACTGGTAACGTAAGATTAAAGTCTGGTTTTACGACAGCCCCCGCAAGAGGAACTGTGTTTAGGATTTTTACAAATTACTTTATGGATAAGCCGCATTATGTAAAATGCAGAAATGACCCTGATTGTATTGTTACGGCTGAAGTAAATGAAAACAATTCTACTAGACCAATACATTGTGAGACAACGTACACTCACCCTAATCATGTCGGATTGAAGTATTATAAGTATTATTTGTATCAGATAATTAATTCAAACGTAGTCTATGACGGAACTATTCAGAACAGTACAAATGATACAACTCAGGTCAATCTTGGTAGAAGTATAGGTGAAAATATAGTAAATAAGTGTATTACTATAGAGGTAGAGCCTAGTGGAACAGAGGGTCATGTTACCGAGGGTATTAATGGTTTTATTTCTAACTACAATACTGCTACTGGAATGGCTACAATTTATTGCCCTGCAAATACTCAGTTTGTGAAAGGTGCAAAATTTACTGTTTATAGCGAAACGCAGAAATTGATTGATGAGAGTCCTGCAATTTATAATTTCAGACTCAACTATGATTTCTATGCTATGCAAGCAGGAAATTCATATTGTGTTGTTAGTGAGATTATGACACTTGACGATAAAATGTATCATTTTAGCAAAAGAGTATCATTCCAAGGCAACGAGTTAGGCGATTTAGTAAACAACTTTAATTGTCTAATAATTAATAATCGTATAGCAATGCTGTCATGGAATACAACTCTTAGTGGTGCTGCAAAGATTTTTAGACGTAATGTAAATGAAGAAGATTATGTTTTTCTTGGCACTACTAATACAAAGAGCTTCTTTGACACAACAGTTGGTAATAAACAGATTTATGAATATTATATTTGCTACGGAGATTACAAACCATATAAATCAAAGCAAGTATCGGTAGACAGGGACGGTTGGTTTATATACTCTTTAACCGATTTGGGTACAAAATATAACAAAAAGTATTATGCTATTTCTGAGTGTTGGGAGTTTATAACAGGTATGACCGATAATGATATTACATCAAATATTGGTCTTGCAGTACATACAGGAACAGGTATTAAGCCAAAAACAACTAGAACAGTAACAGACTATGAGAGTGGTTCTTTCTCTGCCGATCTTCTGACAATTAATTGCCCTGACGGTCAAATAGTCGATAATATTGACAGAGTAAAAGCATGGACTAAATTTATTAAAGGCAAGAATGATTTTATGCTAAAATCTCACAAGGGCGATGTTTGGATTATAAATATCTCAGATAATCCTACTAGAATTTATGATAGCACAAGTGTATTAGGACTGACTAATATTAAGTATGATTGGATTGAAGTTGAAGATATAAACGATGTAATAATTATTAGATAGGAGGTAGGAAAGTGTTATGGATTATTATAATAAAATAGACAATGCTTATCTTGCCGAGTTACATAAACCAATGCGTAAGATGTATGTTAAAATGGAAATTTTATCACACTATGAAGGTGCTATTGGCGAAATAACAAGTGACCTATCTTCCACAGATGGTTCAATAACGATTAATAAAGAGCAAGGCTGTCGTAGGTCTTGCTCTTTATCTATTATTGATAGAAGTGGCAAATACATACCTCAAAAAGATAGTTCATTTTGGTACAATCGAAAATTCAAAATCTTCATCGGCTTGCAAGTTGACGAAGATCTTTATTGGTTTTCGCAAGGTGTTTTTATTACAAAGTCAGCAAACTCTAATGGTAGACGATTGAATGTTGAGGGTGTTGACAAATATGGTTTTCTTGACGGAACATTAAATGCTAGAATGTGCCTTGTTGAGTATCAGGCTAGTGTAACTAATTCTAAAAAAGGAACGAATATTGCAACTTTAATTAAGGACACGCTTATGCTTGATTTGGGTAATAATATACCTCTTGACCCTGTTGAGCCGATTATTGACCCTATATTTTATAATGTAACTCTGTATGACGATATTGTAATCGATGAGGGTGGTTATCTTGGTGAGATTTTTGACAAGATTGCCGAAATGTATGGTGCTAACATCTATTACGATGTCAATGGCAGATTGAGAATGGAAAGAGTTTTTAACTATAATTTACCTTCTTGGTATCGCCATTTGTCACCACAATTTGAACTGAGTGAAACCGAAATTACAGAAACGGATATTAATTATACTTATAATTATGACGGTGTAAACATTATTACAGTTACAACAGACAATACAAGTGGTGAAATTTATTCATACACAGCTAAAAATGAAAATCCACAATCACCTGTAAATATAAATGCTGTTGGCTATAAGGGTTTGGATGGTGGCACTTATTATATACCATTAGGAGATACAAGTGAAGAAAGCGGAGAGGAAAAGTGTAGGCAACAAGCCGAATATATGTTATTACAACATACTTGTATGAGTACAGGTATTAGTTATAATCTGCCGATCACTCCACATTTGAATGTTGATAATACCGTTAGGGTTAGCAATGGTTATTATAATTTTGACAAACAGTTATTTATCGTAAACTCTATTACAATGCCTTTATCGGCTACTGAAATGAGTATTGAAGCCACTAATCTACAGTGGCTACCATTTGATACAGATTGCATTTCGATTTACTGTGAAACTTCGAGTAATACAGTGACAATATCTTACAACACGAATGGTGGCAAGGACAAGAATGGCAATGTCATTACTTATGAAAATGTAAAACAAGTCCCTAATAAACAAATCGTTTTACAAGGTGAGGATATGTATAACGAGAATAAATTGTTTGCATGGACGGATAGTCAAGGCAATAGATATAATTTTGGTGACGTGTACACTATACCAAATAGCAACACAACACTTACTGCAGAGTGGATAACAGGAAATGAAGTTACAGTTACCAATACATTGTCGGCAGATAGTACGGTAGAATTTCAATCTATGTCACCATCACGTTGTTTAATACGTTATGATGACAATGAAGTAGTTAGACGTAATACAAACACAATTTCAACATTTAAAAAGAATTATTCTTTGGGTACACACGATACAACCATCGTGTCTGAGAGTGATGATTTAACCAACTTTGATAATGCTTTTGATAAAGGAACAACTACAAAGATAGATTGTTCCAAAGTAAAAGCTACCTACCTCACTTCACCTATGGGAAACGGATTTGAAAACATGACAGACTTTGTTTTCCCTGCTAATCTCGCAAACATTTCGACCAGTAAGGGTGTGTTGTCGGGTTGTAAAAAGCTTACCAAGATTACATTTCCTGTAGCATACTGTGATATTTCACACCCTGAATCGTTTCTTGCTAATAGCACATTTGTTAATGGTTTGGAACTACCTTACACCTTGAATTTCATACCAATGGTTTCAGTTGATAAGCAAACAGGTATCGAAGAAACAAAACAAAACGAGATACTAAGAGGAAGTCATGTTGTTAGAAGCCTAAACATCAAAGCATCAACTACGAATAAATGTGTAGTGTATGTAAATAAAGAAACAACAAGTTTAGTTATTTATCCTGCAACAGTGCAGGGAAGATTCTATCTTATGGGCAAAGGTGTTGATGGAGATTTATCTGGACTTCAAAGTATACAAATTGGGCGATCTACCAATATTAACGATACCGATGGTTTCGCAAGTAATACATCGGCAAACATAAATTTAAGTTTAGACTTACAATCGGGTAATTGTACTACCAAAATACCTAAAAACGCTTTTAATGGCTATAGTGGTAATACGATTAATGTTGTAATTTATGGCAATGTGACCGACAGCAATGGTATCACGCTTGAAAGCGGATCGTTTTGCAATATGCCTAATATGACAAAATTGCCAATGACAAATAGTACAAGCTTAAAAGTTATACCTGAGAACTGTATGAATAATTTAGCATCATTAACTTCAGCAGTTACAGGCTATGTGGTTGACGTTGAGGGTTGTAACGATATGCCTAATCTGACAACTTTAAGGATAGAAAGTTCTTGTGAGAAGGTAAATGGGTTTAATAACTGCCCTAAATTGAAAAGTTTGTCATTCATGAGTGACGGAAAAGTAAACGAAATTGGTGGTTTAAATAATAACTCTCTTACAACATTTTATATTCCAAATACGGCTTTGTCTGTATCGGGCGTGAATAATTGCTCCGTATTAACAACGGTTGTTATTGGAGCTTCTTTGACTAGCTTTACAGGGTTTAATAATTGTCCTAAGTTAAACAAGTTTACTGTGGATAGTTCTAATACTACTTTCAAAGTCGTTGATAATAATCTCTACCAAGGGAATAAACTCTGCCGTGTTCCAATGAGTAAATCAGATATTGTAGTAGCAAATGGTACAACGGAAATCATGAGCAATGCCATTCAGGTTGCTTTTGTAAACAGCATTTCTATTCCAAATGGGTGTATTTTAGCTAATGACTCAATCAAATGTCAAAGCATAGGTCAAATTATTTTCCATACTTCTTTTAACACAGAAACTGGGAAATATAATAATTTAACTATGACCGATTTTAGTACCCTTGATAACGTACAAGTCGGAACTATTTTCACATATGGAAATGGTATAACAGATACTACAAACGCAAATTGTTTGCCTGTTGTAAAATACTGTATAGAACATAACATCAATTATGTCGATATGAACGAAACAAATACTAACGCTCGTGGAGCTATTGGAATAAGCGGTAATGCAGAATTGGACGGTGATAATTAATGATAAATACTTATACTTGCATACCAAATCAAACTTCATCAGAAACCGTGTTTGCAGACCTTAAAACATTTTTTGAAGATAAGTGGACTTGGAGTAAAATTGAAACAAATTATCCTGACAGTGAGTCCACCGATTATAACACTTTGACATTTTGGATTGATAATACAACGTACTTTAGAATAATGTTTGACCCTGCAAAATCACGTTACTGGGCTGGGTGTGGTGAATATGACTCTACTAAAACGTCACCATATGCTGATTATGTCAGCTTTACCTATAGCAAGTTTGATAGTGTTATGTTATATACTACAAGTCAAGGAATGTTAATTTTGTTCAAAAGTGGAGATAATGACTATGTATTAGGTGGGGCTATTGCAAAAATGAGAAAGCTATCTGACAATACAGAAATTACAGGTTTCTTTACACCAACATCAAACTCAGGACACCAAGGAAGTAAAATGGCAAGCTTGTATAATATGTTTAGTCAAAGTTTGCACAATGGCGGTACGAACCTTGTACCACAAGTTGATTTTAATATACCATTGAATAGCACAGTTGAGGGACAATACGCTGCTAAAACTGACGGAATATTCTATGTTTATATGGGACAAGACAGTGTGTTTCCTGCTGACGGAACTGTTGTAAAATTCACAATGAATGGTGTTAAATATGTAGGTAACTGCAAAATGGTTTTAGCCGATTATTCGTAAAGGCGGTGTACAGAATGTCTAAAATGAATAAGCTAATTAAGGAAAGCCAAGACAACAAAAAAACACTTGGTTACACCTATGGAACGGTTAAAAGCTACGACTCTATAAATTGTACAGCCATTGTTTCGCTATTAGAGTATAATGGTGCTGAAAAATCTTTTCTGAATAAATCAGGTGAGATTTTAAGCATGGGAGACAGTGTGTGGATCTATTTCCGTGGTGGCGGTATAAACGCTGGCTACATTGCTATTAGGAATGGCAAACCCATACCTCTAGGAAGTCAAAATTCTAGTGTAGGACGATTTGTTGAATACGTTGATAGTAATGGTCATCATCACATTTCGGAAAAGTTTAATTATTATGGCAATTCTTATTGGTATACTATAACCCCTGATGGAACAAAAAAGATTACTATTTATCTCGAAAATATTGCTCATGGTGATTATAACCATGTTGAAGGTCAAGCAAACCACTGCTACGAATATAGTTATGACAGCAATAATTATATTGATTTTTCAGCAATGAAAACTCGCAATATACCCTATCTTCGTGAAAATAGCAGTTTAAATTCCTTAACAGGTTTTAATAATACTAGCGTTGGTGGTATTTCTAATCACATCAGTGGTACGTGGAATACGTCTGAATATAGTGTGGCGGTTGAGTGTAGCGGTACAAAAAATACTATTTCCAATTCTCTTAATACATATGTTAGTGGCGTAGATAATATACTAGAGGGTGTAGCTGATAGTATTGTAGTTGGTATATACAATATTGTTAAGGGTGACAAAACTAAAGACCAAATGGCAAAATATAACGCCGTGTTTGGAGAGCACAATGATGTTCTTAATTATGATGGATGTCTTGTCGCAGGTTCATGGAATCACGCCACGGCAGATTACCAAACCGTTATAGGTTTTAATGCAGCACCAGCTTATAAAAGCTCGGAAAATGCAAGTATACTATTTAATATAGGGAACGGTCAAGAAGAAGATGGTACTCTAACTCAAAATTCTGCAATGCAAGTGGACTTTTCAGGCAATGTTTATGCTGGCGGTGCATACAAAACTAATGGCGCTGACTATGCCGAATATTTTGAATGGCTTGACGGTAACACTAAAAATCAAGACAGAGTTGGATTATTCGTTACGCTTGACGGTGATAAAATCAAACTTGCAAATAAGGGTGACTATATCCTTGGTGTTATATCAGCCAACCCATCTATTGTTGGTAACTCTGCTGAATTAGATTGGCATGATAAGTATAAAACAGATGTTTATGGACGGTTGATTTATGACGAGTCACACAATCTTATATTGAACGAAAACTATAACGATACGCTTGAATACATTCCTCGTGGGGCAAGAAAAGAGTATAGCAAAGTTGGCTTGTTGGGACAGTTAGTAGTTCAAGATGACGGAACGTGCAAAATCAACGGATATTGTACGGCTAGTGCGAATGGCGTGGCAACCAAGTCAGATAGTGGTTATAGGGTTATTAAACGTATTGATGAAATACATATAAAAATAATACTGAAATAGAAAGAGGGCTAACAACCCTCTTTTATTATTGGAGGAAAAGTTATGAAAGAGATTATTACTCAGATGATTACAGAGTATTTACCTGTAATTTTAACAGCGGTTATGACGGCTATTGTCGGTTTTGTAAAATCGAAGTATACAAAAATCGCAAATGACAACATTAAGAAAGATGTGGCGGCTACAACGGTTAAGTACATAGAACAGATTTATAAAGACGTTCACGGCACAGAAAAGCTTGAAAAAGCTAAAGAAACCATGCTTGCCCTGCTTGAAGAAAAGGGCATTAAGATTTCCGATGTAGAGCTTGTTATCTTGCTTGAAAGTGCTGTTAAGGATATGAATTATAAATCACTCACAGATTTTATTGACGAGGTTAAGAATGGCGGTGAGTAATTATGAACACAGTTAAGGAAATTGCTACCTATTGTGGAAGTATTACAACCATTTTGGCACTGATAACAATTATCGTTAAACCAATCAGAAATAGATTTGTAGGGTGGATTTCAAAAACAAGTGGCAAAGATAATCTAAATAAAAAAATAGATAAATTAACAGCATTAGTGGAAAGACAGGTAGAACAGAACCAAAGCATGGAAACTCAGTTGCAAAAACAAAGTTTGGCTTTGCAGGCTACGCTGAGAAATTCTATTTTAGCGATTTATAATTCAAGAATGAAAGAAAATAGTATCTCGCTATATGAAAAAGAAAATCTCGCAAGGCTATACGAAAGCTATTCATCTATTGGTGGCAATAGTTTTGTGCATAACTGTGTAGACGAATTAAATAAACTGCCTGTAAAGGAAGATTAATTGGAAAGGAAGTATACATATGGCAACAACAATAAAAGGTATAGATGTTTCCCATTGGCAGGGTACTAATGTAGATTTTAACAAAGTAAAAAAGGCAGGATATGACTTTGTTATGATAAACGCAGGCTACGGCAAACATATCGATCAGAAAGACGAATGTTTTGAAACCAATTACAAAAAGGCAAAATCAGCAGGACTTAAAGTTGGTGCTTATTGGTATTCATATGCTCTAACAAAGGCAGAAGCCGAATTAGAAGCCAAGGTGTTTCTTGAGGCAATCAAGGGTAAAACTTTTGAAATGCCTATTGCTTTTGATATAGAAGATTGTACACAGTGCGATTTATCGGCTTCTACTATAGGTAGTATAATTAATGCTTTTTGCGGTTATTGTGAAAAGAAAAATTATTATGTAATGCTTTATAGCTATACTGCTTTTCTTAACAGTAAAGTTCCTAGTGATTGTAAAAACAAATATTGTGTATGGCTTGCCGAATTTGACAAGTCAAAGCCTTCATACGGTGGTAGCTATGGTATGTGGCAGTACACAAGTAAAGGCTCGGTTTCAGGTGTAAATGGAAACTGTGATTGCAATTATGCCTATAAAGATTTTACCGCAATTATAAAGAAAAAGGGTCTTAATGGTTTTAAAAAGCAAAAAACTAATGAACTTCCAACACTTGAAAAGTCTGGTTACAAAAAGGGTGATAAGACCAGTGGTGTTCTTGCTCTAAAAGAAATGCTCATCATAGCTAAGGCAAGAAAACTTCACAACGTCACACTTGACGAGAATGGTATTTTTGGTGAGGGTACTGAAAAGGCTGTTAATGCTCTGCTGAAAAAGTGGGGCTATAAGCAGAATAATATTGCAGGCGAGAAGTTTATCAAGAAGCTTGCAAGTGCTATTAAATAATACTAATTATTTTTGTTTTTAAAGGGCGAGGTAACACAGCTTCGCCCTTGTTATATTTTATTTATACGAAAGGAAGATGAACTATGGCGTATTGTGCTACAAACGGAAACCTGTATGAAAACGGAAAAGCTTTTGAGCTGAAAGTTGGCATTGGTGCTGATTTTAAAGTACAGGCTTCGGGAACTGGCAGTTTTCAGGTTGTAGGAAAACTGACTCAGAATGGTGCAGAGGAAGTGCTTATGATGGTCGATCTGAGCGACTTCTCAACAGTTGATACGATTACAACAGAAAATGTTTATGCAGGAGATGTTAGTGGTTACTATGGTGTAACTGTTAAAAATGTCAAGGGTGTAAACAAAATTTGGGGAACGATCACATATTAAGGAGGTGGATTTATGGCTACAGATATTATTGCTAGAGGCATGGCGGCTAATGCTAAAAAATCTGTCACCGCATTAGGCAACAAGATTGAAAGTGAAAAGTGGATTGGTACAAAAGCCGAGTGGGAAGCTGTTGATAAATCCACTATAAAAGACGGAACAATCGTATATATCACTGATGATAAAACGGTGATTTTATACGATAAAGCGGAAATGGAAAAGATAGCCGCACAGGTCGCCACAGACAAAACAAGCGTAGCTGCTGATAAAGCTGATATAGTTTCTATGAAATCAGAAATAGCTAATACTAAAACATATATTAATGAAACTGTACAAACAATTTCAGAAAATGCTAATTCTGTCAAGCAAGAAAAAATAGCCATTGATGAAACTAAAACAGATATTGATAAAAAGTATACAGAAATATCTAATACTGCTACAAAGTTAAATACTGAATATAATAATTTAACTTCTAATTATTATACTAAAGAAGCTACTAATAGCTTAATTAGTAGTACAACTAAGCCTAAATATTCAGTAGTTAATGAACTTCCTACTTCTGATATAAGTACAGATATTATTTATTTAAAATCTACTGGTACTACATCTACTGATGGTGTTTATGAAATGTATACTTATCAAGATAGTAATTGGGTTAAGATAGGGACTTCAAATCCTGATTTAGCGGATTATTATACTAAAGAATTGGTTGATAGTACATTTGCAACTAAAACAGAAATTAATAATACTAATACAGAAGTTAGTGAACTAAAGGAAGATTTATATACAGTTAATATTGTAGAATCTCGAAATAAACTAAATAAAGATGCTTGCATTATTGGTATTATAAAAAATGATGGCACGATAGATACATCATACACTAATTATCATACAAGCGAGTTTATTCCTATTTCTGAAAATGAAGAATATAGACTTGCACGTTGGAATAAATATAATTGCTTGACCACAACAATACGAGCTGTAATGATATATGACGCACAAAGACAACCATTGCTATCGGAAAGATTAAATGACTTCAATGGTATTGGTAAAGCTGTTGAAAAATCAGCATATATACGTATTTCTATTTCTGGCGACTGGTTTAAAAGTAATCTTATGTTGTTTATTGGTGATACAATCGACAGCACAAGATATATCCCGTATGAAAAAAGAAGAGAGATAAGTCTAAATCCATCCATTAATTTGAATGCTCTTATTGAAAAGAATGAACCATTAAAATCAATCGCTCAATCTTGTATCGAACAGATTTCTGATGAATATAAAGTTGGAAGTTATTATATCAATAGTAATTATGTGATTTCAAAATCATCAAATTGGGAAATGTATATGTTAAAAAACATATACAGAAAAATTACTTATAAAGGATACTGTGAACAAGGAATATACGCTATTGGCTTTTATTCAGACAATATCCCAAGTGACAAATCATTTATTGGTGGGCTTACTGTTGACAGAAGTGGTGTGAATATTGTGGAATTTGTATTAGATGAAAAAACAATTCCCGATGGAACTATAAGTATTTTATTGTGTTCTAGAGTAGTAGCTGGTGACATTCATGTTGAAATGGAATCGTTTATTGCAAAAAAATATATTAATGAATCGAAAATAAGGATTGAGTCTGTCGTGTCCGAGATTGAAGGTAAAGGAAACGTCAAAGCGATTTATAAAAGTATACCTAATGCAAATGATTTTACTATTATCAAAGATGAAATATGGTTTGCTGAAAATATATATGAAGATGGCGTTGCTACAGATTATACGACAGTACACAGATATAAAATAATTGATGGTTTTCTTGTAAAAATAGGTGACATAGACACTGATTTCGGACATTGGAATACTGTTGACTATTGCGAAGATAATGATTGTCTTATTTTTGGAAATGGAGCTAATTCAATTCAAACAGATGGAAATTATTTCGTAGTAGTAAAAAATCCTCTTTCGCTTGGTGATGTTGCAAGAATTGAAACTTGTGGTATCAAATACACTGTTGATATTGGTTTTAAGGTTCAAGCTGTTTGGGGAGATTCTAATTATGGAAGTAATAATATAGTTTACCTGATTTCAAACAGTTGCCAGAAAATTACGAAGGTTCTTCTGCTAAAGGATTCCAATGGTAATTTTAATGGTCAATATGTGACACTGGAAACAAAAGACATTGAACTTGATAAATACTATGGGGTTGGTGGTGCTGATTTTTGGGGTGACACCCTTTATATAGGTATTGGAGGTCCATATGAAATGTTTAAGATGTCAATGAGTGATTACAGTATTCAAAAAATCACAAAGCACTTTTACAAGGATGATGGCTCAGAATACAATGGTTCTACTCAGGGTGTGCATATAGATAGTCAATACATTTGGGTATTTTCCAATATCGCAGGCTCCAGTGTAAACTATCTGACCCAGTACAGAAGATAGATTAGTAAGCTAAATTGGACTATAATAAACTAATGTTACTCTTGTCGGCAAGTGGATCACGGCTGAGCAGTACGAGGAAATCACAGTTGCCATACTTTGCAAATAAGCCAATTACTACAGCTTTAACAGGCTTGAGTTATGATACCACTGGTGGAATGTGGCTATCGTCGTATTCGGGTATGAATTATTACGGATATTATGATATTGATAAAAGAACAATTCACGCAAGACCAGCCAATGCCGAGTTTGGTATTTACCCACTTCTGACATTGGTTCAGAAATAATTTTAGGGTACTAGATTGATTTCTAGTACCCTAAGAGAAATATATTCAAAATAACTTTATAAGAAAGATGAAAAATAGATATTTATAAAGGAGAATTGTATACAATGGGCATTGAAGAAGATGTTTATAAGATTATGCACGGAATCCCTTGTGAGCCTAATATTGACCCTAGTATTTGGGAAAACGAATATGGGTATAAACCTTGTAGGGAAGATAGAAAAGAAACTATGAAACAAGATATAGAAATGATATTAATGAAACAGAATGTGGAGATATTGAAACAAGATGTAGACAAAATGAAAAAGCAAATACGAAAATTGAAGCATAAGAAGAGGAAATGATATGGAAAAAGAAAATTCTAAGTCGATAGCTTATATTGATATCCTTACAAACATTATAGGAGAACAAAGAAATATGACAGATGAAGAGTTAGTCATATACAGAAAAATGCTTTATCAAGGTGCAGAGTATCTTCCACTTTCAGATAAAGAGAAATTCTTAGTTGGGGAAAATACCCATAATATTTAAAATAAAGATTTTATTAGAAAATTATAAGGATTTTATTAGAAAATTATAAGACAGAGCTTTATGAAAGTCTTATAAAAATTATATGTATAAAACAGCAAAAATAACAAGTCAAATTTGTGCAATGATACAAAACATTTTATAACGTCTTGACAAATCACTATAAATCTGATATAGCATAAATGTCAGCTATGGCAATGCCATAGCTAGTGAGTTGAAACATATTTGTATTTGGTACGACCTAATAATTGGTTGCAAATGCAGAAGATAAGGGTGTGTCCGTTGTGGCATACCCTTATTTTTTTGCTAAAAATAGAAAAGTGAAACAAAAAAGCAGGGCATTAAAACAATACCCTGCTTTCATTTTTTACAAACTGTAAAGTCTATTGTCTAAATATTCTCTGCCACACCTCATAGGAAGGGGAACACTTTCCGTTACGCCAATTTTTTATTGTTGTAACACTAACACTACATATCTTAGCCAATTTGCGTATAGATAGATTGTGCAATTCCATATAGGAACAAACTCTTTCCTTTGAGTGTGTTTTAAAGGACAAATAATCATTCATAAGGTTTATGTTTAGTACATCAGATATTTTTTTCAAAGTATCAAAGTTTTTATATTGATCCTTTACTTCGTCACGTTCATACTTGATATAATTATCATAACTCAATCCTGTTAGTTTACATATTTCAGTTATAGATAAACCATTATTTATCCTTGCTTTTGCGATGCGGGTAACAAGCCTGTGATTATCGTTTCCACGATTCTTCAACTGCAACTGCGCAAGCAACTGTAGCACCAACCATTGGGTTGTTGCCCATGCCGATAAGACCCATCATCTCAACGTGTGCAGGAACTGAAGAAGAACCAGCAAACTGAGCGTCGCTGTGCATTCTTCCCATTGTATCTGTCATACCGTAAGAAGCAGGACCAGCATCCCTGTAAGTCTTTGCAATCTGTTATTAATCAATGCTATAAT